>Ga0182735_1000089_pt1 | contig 130256 bp, 117 predicted proteins | sample eDN5th30CKraftMG_FD_128524 | JGI IMG/M metagenome (GOLD analysis project Ga0182735, IMG submission 128524) | Enriched Miracle-Growth compost microbial communities from Emeryville, California, USA - eDNA 5th pass 30_C Kraft MG (version 2) (version 2) ... | reverse complement strand
GGCGACGTGGCGCGCCACGCGCACGTCCGGCGTGGCATCCACCGTGCGCACGATCTGGCGCGACAACTCCGAACCGTCGAGATCGAGGACGCCGACCGGCAGCTTCGTCGCCAGCCCCGCGCCGAACACCATCATCAGCAACGCCATGATGGCGGCGGGAACGATCGTCGTCATGGCCAGCAGCAACGGCCGCCGCTTCAGCCAGCGCACCTCGCGCCAGAACACCAGTTCGAAGCCGAAGCGGATGTCGTCCCGCCCGCGCATGTCAGTCGCCCTGACGGGGCCATTCCGCCACGACGCTCATGCCCGGCCGCAACCCGTCGAGCTTTTCCTCGGGCGTCGCCCGCACCTCGAAGGTGCGCAGGTCGAAACCGCCGGTCGCCCGGGTCGCCCGCCAGGTGGCATACTGGCCCTGAACGTTGATCATCGTCACGCGCACCTTGACGTCGTCGCGCTTCAGCGCCGGCACGCTCACGGTAAAGCTGTCGCCCACCTTGAGGCCGTCGAGCAGGTCTTCGCGCAGGTTGAAGGTGAACCAGAGATTGGCCATGTCGACCAGCGAGAACAGCGGCGAGCCCGCGCCGTAGTTCTCGCCCATCTCGGCAACCCGCGTGGTCACCTGCGCGGCAACGGGCGAGCGCACCGTGAGCTGGCCGATGTCGGCCTGGCGCTGGCCGAGCGCGGCCTCCGCCTGCTTCACCTGCGCCGCCGCCAGCGCCCTCTCCTGCGGGCTGGCGCCCGCCTGCACCAGCGCCAGCTGGGCCTGCGACGCCTCGCGCTTGCGCAGCGCCGCCTCCAGGTTGCGCGCGGCCTGGTCCACCTGCGCCTGCGGCGTGGAACCACTGCGCACGAGCTGCGCCTGCCGGTTGTAGGCTTCCTGGTAGAGCTGCACATCCGCCTCGGCCGCCGCGACCTCCGCCTTCTGCGCGGCGATGGTTTCCGGCCGCGTGCTTTCCACCCTGGCCAGGTCGGCGCGCGCCACGGCAACGGAAGCCTCGGCGACGGCGAGCGCTGCCTTCAGTTCCGGGCTTTCGAGCTCCACCAGAACGGCATCCGCCTCGACATCGTCGCCGACATCGGCGGACAGCCTGGCGACCTTGCCTGCCGCTCGCGCGCTGACGTCGATGCGGTTCGCGGCAACCTCGCCCTGGACGACCAGCGGCGGCGGACGCGTCGCAAACCACAGCAATACCCCCAACGCGGCAATCACGAGAATGGCGAGCAACCAGCCCAGACGACGCATAGACCCTCTCCCGATCCGTAAGAGGCCAGAACGGATACAACTATTTGGGCTAAACGGGATCAACGCAACCGAATTTTCGAGGACGCGCTGGCGGCCGGCGCTGCCTCAGCTCGACGCTTCCGTCTCCACGGCGAAGGCGTGGAGGGAGCGCTTGACCAGTTCGGGGTCGAGGCCGTCGACGATGAAGACGACGTGGGAGCGGCGGTCCTCGGAAGGCCAGTTTTCGAGATGCTGGGGCATATGCACCAAACGCTGCACGCTGTGGATGGCGACCGGGCGCGCTTCGCCGGCGATACCAAGGATACCCTTGACCCTCAGTACCCGCTCGCCATGCCGGTTGAGCAGCATGGTCAGCCAGACGCCGAACGCGGTCCAGTCTATCGGCTTGTCGACGGTTATGGAGAAGGACGATATGCCGGCGGAATGCCGGCCGGCACTCCGTTCTGGCAGGCCGGGCGGCTCCTCGCAGAAAAAGCCGCTCTGCGACATCGCCGTTCCGGCCCGCGTCGCCGAATTGTCGGCGACCAGTTGGGCGACGTCGAGGCGCTCGTCGGCGATGCTCAGCACGGCGTCCGGATTGAGCCCGCGCAGGCGCTGCGTCAGGCGCGCGACATCGTCCTCGCCGGCCAGGTCGACCTTGGTGACGACCAGATGGTCGGCAACCGCCACCTGGCGGTTGGACTCGACATAGTCGTCGAGTTCGGCGCCGGCGTTGATCGCATCCACCGTGGTGATTACCGTGCCCGGCACGAAGTGGTGCCGCAGCACGGGGTCGGCCTTGATGGTGGACAGCACCGGAAACGGATCAGCCAGCCCGGTGCTCTCGACGATCACGCGGCGAAAGGTCGGCACCAGCCCGCGCTCGCGCCTGGAATGCAGGTCGCGGACGGCCTCCGCCAGTTCGCTGCGCACGGCGCAGCACAGGCACCCGGACGGCAGCAGCACCATCGTCTCGTCGATGCGTTCGACGAGGTGGTGATCGAGCCCGACCTCGCCGAATTCGTTGATGAGCACCGCCGCGTCGGCGAGCGCCGGCGCCGCGAGCATGCGCTTCAGCAAGGTCGTCTTGCCGGAGCCGAGGAAGCCGGTCAGCAGGTTGACGGGCGTGAACGCGGGAACCTCAGCCATCGGCAGCCGCTTCCATCCGGCCGATCAGGTCGGGGTCGAGCGGATCGCAGGCCCGGCCCGAAAGGCGTTCGGCCGCCGCCCAGAGATGCCCGAGATCCTCGATGATCTCACTTTTTCCCGTGAAGGTGGAGACGACGAAGGACGTGCCCTGCCAGTCGGCGAGCCGCATGTTGAAGGGCGCAAGCACGACGTTGGCCAGTTGCACGCGCCGCGCGCGCTCGCGGCGGCGCTCGATGCTTCCGGCATTGCGGGTATAGACGCCCGGACGCGCGACCGCGTCGGCCCAATGCTCGTTGACACCGAGGATACCGCAGAGCGAACACATCGGCCTGTCCCTAGAAATCTACCATGCGGCACGCGCACCGTGTCGGCCAGCCTTTTGACGGACTGGCCGAAGCCACCGGCCGATCGCCGGCCACGGCTGGCGCAGAATCAGGACTGCGGGCGAGCGCTGTCCGAACGCGGGTAGCGCTTGGCGAAATCGGCCGCAATCTCTTCCATGGGCACGAACTTCACGCCGTCGAACTTCTTCATGTGGTTGAACACGCGTTCGTGCATCTTCAGCACATGCGGCTTTCCCGACACGTCGGGATGGATCGTCAGCGGGAACACCGCGTAGTCGTAGTTCTCATAGACCCAGTCGAACTGGTCGCACCACATCTGCTCGATGTCGCGCGGGTTGACGAAGCCGTGGCTGTTCGGCGAGGCCTTGATGAACATCATCGGCGGCAGGTCGTCCAGGTACCAGGAGGCGGGGACTTCGATGAGGTCGGTCTCCTCGCCCCGCGTATAGGGCTTCATCCAGGTCGACGGATGCTTGGAATAGTCGATCTTGGTCCACTGGTCGCCGACCGTGACATAGTAGGGATGGTGGTCGTTGTGCATCAGCGAGTGGTCGTAGAGCAGACCCTTCTGCTTCAGCAGCTCGTTGGTCTTGGAGCCGAACTCCCACCAGGGAGCGACGTAGCCGCGCGGCGGCTTGCCGGAAAGCTTGGTGATCAGGTCGACGCATTTGTCGAAGATGGCTTCTTCCTGCTCCGGCGACATGGCGATCGGGTTCTCGTGGCTGTAGCCGTGCATGCCGATCTCATGGCCGGCGTCGGCCACTTCCTTCATCTCGTCCCAAAAGCTCTCGATGGAGTGGCCGGGAACGAACCAGGTGGTCTTGATGCCCCATTTCTCGAACATCCGCAGCAGGCGCCGGCTGCCGACGTTGCCGGCGAAGGCGCCGCGGGAAATGTCGCAGGGGCTGTCCTCGCCGCCATAGGAGCCGAGCCAGCCGGCGACCGCGTCAACGTCCACTCCGTAGGACACGAAAATTTCCTTGGGCATATCTGTTCCTTTCCTGTTCGATCTTTACGGCCGGGGCGCGCCTAGGGCAGTTCGGAAGGCGGCAAGCCGGCCCTGCTGCCGGCCATGTTGATGTGCTTGCGCATGTAGTAGTTGGCGCCGTCGGGATCGCCCATGGCGATCGCCTCCAGGATGCGGTCGTGCTCCTGCACCGCGATCATCAGGCTGCCCCGCCTCTCGGTCGGCAGGCGCTGGCTTTCCAGGAGGATGCTCGAGAAGGTCCGGTGCATGTCCACCAGAAGCTTGTTGCGCGATATCCGCATGATGAGGTGGTGGAAGTCGAAATCGGCCTGCGCATAGGCGGCAAGGTCGCTGGCGCGCGCCGCCTTGCGGAAGGCGGCGATGGCCTGCCCGAGTTCGGCGACTTCCCCGTCGGTATGGCTGAGCGCGGCCAGCGCCGCGGCGTGGCTCTCGACGATGTAGCGGAACTGATAGACCTCGCTCAGCGAGTAGCGGGCGGCAAAGCGCCAGGACGGCGTGGAGGAAGCGCCGGCAGGGTCGGCGCACAGGAAACCCTTGCCGCTGTCGCGCGCCACGATCTGGCCGATGGTGGCCAGGATGGACAGCGCCTCGCGCAGGGTCGCGCGGCTGACATTCAGGTCGCGCGCAAGGTCGCGCTGCGGAGGAAGGGCATCGCCCGGTCGGAGCCTGCCGTCGCGGATCATCGCTTGCAGCGCGGCCACCGTAGCTTGGGCCACGCCGCCGGCTTTTCCGCGCTCGCGCATCGCCGCGGGCAGCGCGGCCGACGGCGTCTCCTCTATCGCCATACCGTTTTTCATCACGGTTTCATTCCAGTTTGCGCGAACCGTTATGGACAGACCATCATGCGGCCGAGCCGATTAATGCGCAGATTGGCCTGACCGTCAACGCCGCCTAGCACCAAAAACCCGTTGATTATTGCGTTTATGATGAAATGATTGGATTTCTTGGCCTGACCAAAATATTCAATTCGAGAGCTGCCGGGAGATGAGCGGAATGCGCAGGATCTGTCTGATAACGACCGGGGGGACGATCGCGTCCAGGCGGGAATCGAAGAGCGGACATGTGGTCGCTAGCCTGAGCGGGCCGGACCTGCGCTCGATGCTGCACGATCCGCTCGAAGGCATCGAACTGACCGTGGACGAGTTCTGCAACATAGGCAGCTACGCCATCGACCTGCCGCTGTGCTTCAGGCTGGCGAAGCACATCCAGCGCAAGCTGGAAGAAGGCTTCGACGGCGTGGTGGTGACGCACGGCACCGACACCATGGAGGAAAGCGCCTACATGGCCGACCTCGTGGTCGAAGCGGGCAAGCCCGTCGTCTTTACCGGCGCACAGCGCGCCGCCGACGAGCCCGACCCGGACGGCCCCCGCAACCTGACGGACGCGATCAGGCTGGCCGCGTCCGAGGAAGCCCATGGCCTCGGCGCCCTGATCTGCTTCGAGCAGGAATTCCACGCCGCGCGCGATGTCACCAAATCCCATGCCTCGCGGGTCGACGCTTTCATCTCGCAGGAGCATGGCAAGCTCGGCGAGGTCGACGGCGATCGGATCGTCGTCCACCGCAGACCGGTCCTGCGCCGGACCTACCGGGCAGAAGAGGTCGTGCCGCAGGTCGAACTGATCCGGATCGCACTCGGCATGGACGGCCGTTATCTGCGCTTTTGCGCCGGCAACGGCGCCAGGGCGATCGTGCTGGAGGGGTTCGGCCGTGGCAACGCCCCGCCTGCGCTGGGCGCGGCCGCGACCGAACTGGCCGGGCAAGGCCTTCCCGTCGTCATGACCAGCCGCTGCCAGCGCGGCCGCGTGAAGCCGGTCTACGGCAATGGCGGCGGCAAGACGCTCGCCGAGGGCGGTGTGATCTTCGCCGGCGACCTCAGCGGCCATAAGGCGCGCATCCTGGTTTCGGTGCTGCTCGGCGCAGGCTACGAAGGCCAGCGCCTGCGCGCGGAGATCGAATATCTCGGCGGCTGAAAGAAAAGACTACGCGGGGCCGGTCCGTCGGATTTGCCCCTCATCCCCCTACCGGGACCCTCTCCCCGCTTGCGGGGAGAGTGAGGGGTCAGAACACCTTGGTCCTCGGCAGCGCCCTCTTCAGTTGCTTGCCGCTTTTGCGTTTCTGCACGACCCCGTCCTCCATGACGGTGCGGCCCTTCATGATCGTGCGGACCGGCCAGCCGGTCACCTCGATGCCTTCATAGGGGGTGTAGTCGCAGCCGTCCTGCAACAGTTCGTGCGTGATGGTGACCTTCTTCTTGTCGTCCCACAGCACGAGGTCCGCGTCGCTTCCGACCGCGATCGTTCCCTTGCGGGGATAGAGCCCGTAGCGCTTGGCGTGGTTGGTCGAGGTCAGGGCGACGAAGCGGTTCAGGCTGATGCGGCCCTTGCCCACCCCTTCCGAGAACAGGATCGGCATGCGTGTCGCGATTCCCGGTATGCCGTTGGGCACGTAGCGGAAGCTCGTCTTGCCCTTCGCGTTGGTCTTGCCGGCTTCGTCCTCGTAGCGATACGGGCAGTGGTCGGACGAGAAGACCTCGAACACGCCCTGCTGCAAGCCCTCCCAGCAGGCAAGCTGGCTGTCGGTGTCGCGCGGCGGCGGGCTGCAGACATATTTCGAGCCTTCCATGCCTGTGCGGTCCATATCCTTCTCGGTGAGCACCAGATACTGGGGACACGTCTCGCCATAGATGGCTAGCCCGCGCTGCTGTGCCCGGCGGATTTCCTCCATCGCCTGCCGGTTCGAAACGTGGACGACCATGATGTCGGTGCCGACGATCTCGGCCAGGCTGATGGCGCGGTGCGTCGCCTCGCGCTCCACCGCCACCGGGCGCGAGGGGCCATGGAAGAACGGCGCCGTCTTTCCTTCCCGCTCCAATTGGTCCGTCAGGAAGCGGATCGTGTCGTAGCCCTCGGCGTGCACCATGACGAGTGCCCCGTGCCGGCGCGCGACGTCGAGCACTTCGAGGATTTCGCGGTCGCGCAGCACCAGGTCGTCATAGGTCATGAATATCTTGATCGAGGTGTATCCTTCCTCGATCAGCGCCGGCAGTTCCTGGCCCAGCACCTGCGGCGTCGGATCGCTGATGATGAGGTGGAAGGCCACGTCGACGTAGCAGTTGCCTTCGGCTTTCCCCTCGTATTCGGTGATCGCCTCGCGCAGGGTCTGTCCCTTGGCCTGCAGGCAGAAGGGAAGCACGGTGGTGTTTCCGCCGATGGCGGCCGACCGCGTGCCGGTCTCGAAATTGTCCGCCATGACGATGCCGGGGCTGCCCGGCTGGTCGAGATGGACGTGGCTGTCGATGCCGCCCGGCATGACCAGCAGGCCGGAGGCATCGATGATCTCCGGCGCGCCTTCCAGGTTCCGGGCAAGGACGGCGATGCGGCCGCCCTCTATCCCGATATCGGCCTCGAAGCGATCCGTCGCCGTGACGATGGTGCCGCCTTTGATGATCGTGTCCAAGTGCATCTCAAGAAGTCCCGTTAAGGCGTTTCCGGCACGTCGCGCAGCGATCCGCAGCCGGAATACGTAGGTAAACAAACGAATGAGCGGCCCCGCCGGCCGTGTGGCGCGGGGACCGCTCCGCAATCGGCTACAGGGAGAATTCGATGTCCTGCGCGCCGTGCCAGAGAACCTTCTTGCCGAGTTCGGCAAGGTTCTCCTGGCCTTCGATGACCGTCAGGAAATGGTTGCCGGCAAGCTGTCCCATCTTGCTCGCGAAATTCACGCCGCCATAGGCCAGCAGGATTTCGGTCTCGCTGAACCCGCCCGGATAAAGAATGAACTGGCCGGGCGCGGGATAGCAGGTGGCGTTCTCGAAGCTCACGCCGAAATCGGTCTCGCCCAGGGGAATCCAGCAGCCCTCGCCGCTCCAGCGAACGTGGATGATGCGCTCCTTGTACGGCAGGAGAGACAGGAAAAGCGCACAGGTCTTCGGCGCAAGCTCCTCTTCGAGCCTTGCCCGGAAGGCATATCCGCCCGCCTTGATGTTTATTGTTTTCATTCTCTGTTTCTCCGTACTTTCACGTTTGGAACACATTCAAAACAACGGACGCTACATCCAGACTCGGCATGCGTATCGACCGTCTATCAGCAACCGGGCACCGGATCCGGCTTCGCCGCGATCCGGTGCCCGGAAGGATCGGTGTGCCTTCTCCGATGCCTCAGTTGGGCACGGGGATGGGCTTCACGAGATTGGGCTCCAGCCAGTCGGCCGGCGCGGTGCAGTCGCTGCAGTTGATGCCCGGCAGCGTGTCGGCATATTTGACGGGCGGAAGCGGCTGGATCGTGGCGCCGGCTTTCGGATTGCCCGTCTGCACGGCGTCGATGCTCAGCTCAGGCAGCGTCTTACCGTCGAGCGCGGTGTCGAGGAACAGCGGCGACACCTTGTCGGCCGGAAAGGTGTTGCAGCCGTCGACGAAGTCCTCGCCGGGGCAGACCTTCACGTCCTGCGGCTCCACCCAGGGCAGCGGGAACTCCACGTTCTGCTGCTCAAGCTTGGTCTTGCCGGTGACCACTTCCATCATGAGCTTGAAGGCGTAGCCGCCGACGGACGGACCGGAGCTGGACGAAACGCCCTTGAGACCCTTGGCCTGCATCGCCGGGTCGGCGATAGCAAGGCGATAGCCGTTATTGGACTGGCCGGCCATCGTCACGAGGCGATCCGGACGGCCGTTGATGACCGCCTGCAGGGAGCCATAGCTGCCGTCAACGCTCCAGATCCCGTCGATGTTCGGATGCGCGGCTAGGATCTTCGCGACTTCCTCCTGCGAGGTCGCATCGTTCCAGTTGCCGTAGAAATCGCCGACGATCTTGATGCCGGGATATTTCTTGAACACGCCATAGGCCTGCTCGTCATAGGTGTTGGTCACGGTCGTTCCGGCAACGCCGTGGTTGAACACCACCTCGCCCTTGCCGCCCATCTGGTTGACCATCCACTGGGCGGTATTGGCGCCGTAGCGGGCGGTGATGGAGCTGACATTGTGCGCGCACGCCTGCGTGACAGTTACGTCATAGGTGAAGACGGCGATGCCCTTGTCGCAGGCCTGCTTGACGACGCGGTTGAGGGCGGTCGGGGAAAGCGGATAGAAAAGGATCGCGTCGGCACCGGCGGCGATCATGCTTTGCAGGTCGGAAATCTGGCGCTGGACGTCCGTGCCCGAGATCACGGTCTTGAACTCGACCATCTTGTCGTAGGGCGGCGTAGCCGCCAGCGCCTTGATGCCGTTGGCGGCCGCGGCCTGCCAGGAGTTGCCGCTGTAGCTCATGTTCAGGAACACCTTGTAGGTGTCCTTCGCCTGGGCCTGGCCCAGGGTCGCCATGCACAGGGCGGAAGCCAACGCGGCTGCCGCCGCCTTGCCGATGCCCTTGCGTCCTCTCATCCCTTCCATCTGCTCTTCCTCCGTTTTGGTTGTCGTTATCCGGTCAACGCCTGTGCGCGGATCGATTGCTCTGGAGCAGAAGCGCTCCGATGATGATGCCACCCTGGATGACGCTCCGCAGGCCCTGCGACAGGCTGAGGATCGTGATCACCGTCGAAAGCGTGCTCAGGAACAGGGCGCCGGCCAGCGTGCCGAGATAGATGCCGGCGCCGCCGGTCACCCGCGCGCCGCCGATCACCACGGCCGCGATGGTCGGCATCAGCAGGGCGTTGCCCATATCCAGCGTCGCGCTGGACGAGTAGCCGGCGAGCAGGATACCCGCCATGCCCGCGCACAGTCCGCTGGCGCCGTAGACGACGATCGTCAGCAAGGTGGTCGGAAGCCCGAGAACCCGTGCAGCACCCGGACTGCTGCCCATGGCATACAGCTTGCGTCCGCCGGCCGTCCCGTTCTGCAGCAAGGTCGCGACTACCGCGAAGACGATCAGGAACCAGACCGGCAAGGGAATCCCGAGCCAGCTTCCGCTCATGAAATGTTGCAGGGCGGGCGCAACCGGCTGCTGCGAACTGCCTGCCGTCATCGCCAGCCCGACGCCGAAGAACGTGGTTCCGGACGACAGCGTCATGATGAAGGGGGGCAGCTTGGCCACGGCGACACCGATGCCGTTGATGACGCCGATCGCCGTGCAGCACAGCAACGCCGTCGGCAGCGCGTAAATGAGCATTTCGTCGCTGCCCCGCGTCATGCCGGCTATGATCATGCCGCCGATACCCATGATGACGCCGATCGACAGATCGATGCCGCCGGTGAGGATGACGAGGCCCTGGCCGAACGAGGCGACCACGAGGAATATCGACGTGATGAGGATCGCGGCAAGCTGGGTCATGGACCCGAACGCCGGGTTGACGAGCTTCATGCTGACGATCAGCGCCAGGGTCGCCACAAGCACAAGCACGGCCGGCTTGGCGTCGGGGCGCAGCCACTGCCGGCCGCGGAGCTTCTCCGGCCCGGCCGCAGCACTTGCGGTAGGGGTCCTGTTGTCCTGCATCAGGCGGGCCTCCGGTGCGCGATCCTGGCGACAAGCGGCGAAAGCTGGCCGAAGAAGATCGCAGCGATCATGATCAACCCGTTGAAGATGTTGGTGTAATATTCGGCGACGCCGATGGCGAAGAGCATCTTCTGCATCACCGTCAGGATGCCGACGCCGACAAGCGTTCCCAAAACGCCGCCGCGTCCTCCCATCAGTGACGTTCCGCCGATGGCGACGGCCGCGAACATGTAAAGCAGGAAGGAGTCGCTGATGCGCGGGTCGCCCGAGCCGATCTCGGCGCTGTAGACGAAGCCGGCCGCGCCGTAGCAGAGCCCGGCAAGAACAAGGGCTCCAAACTTGGTGGAGGCGACGTTGAGGCCGGACAGGCGCGAGGCGACGGGGTCGGCGCCGACGGCATAGACGGAGATGCCCCACCGGGTGTTCTTCAGGAAGGTCCAGCCCAGCGCGATCGCCACCATCATGATGCCGGCGTACGGAATGCCGAATATGTCGCCCGTCACGCCGTCGATGATCGCCTCGGCGACTTCGCCGCCCGGCGCCGGCAGGATGATCAGCGCGATGCCCTGGCAGACGATCAGCGAACCGATGGTGACCGCCAGCGACTGAAGGCCGAGAACCGCGATGAGGTAGGCGTTGACGAGACCGACCGCCAATCCCACCAGGAGCACAAAACCGAGGGTTCCCATGCTGCCGAGGCTGCCCATGCTCAGGGTTGCGGCAAGCACGTTGCAGATGGCGACGACGCCCGCGCCGGAAAGGTCGAATTCGCCCGTCAGCACCACGATGGTGAGGCCGGTGGCGGCGAGCGCCAGCACGATGGCGTTGTTGAGGAGATTGCCGATCCCAAAGCTCGTCAGCGCGGACGGCTCATAGATCGCATAGACGACGAGCATCAGAACCAGAAGCAGGATGGCGGGCAAAGCACCGCCACCCAACCGTCGATACCATGGCGAAGGCTGGGCCATCATTGCACATCCCCTACCCTGGAGGCCGGTGCAGTTGCCGACCCCGCCCGAAAACCCGACGCGATGGACAGCAACCGGTCCTGCGAAAGCTCGTCACGGGGCACGTCGCCGGCGATCGCGTTGCGGTACATGACGAGGCAGCGGTCGCACAGGTGAACCAGTTCATCGAGTTCCGTCGAACAGAACAGCACGGAACCGCCGTCGCGCACGAAAGCCGTCATCATGGCGTAGATGTTCTGCTTGGCGCCGACGTCGACACCGCGCGTGGGATCGAACAGGAGCAGGCACTTGGCGCCGCTGATCAGCGCGCGCGCCAGGATCGCCTTCTGCTGGTTGCCGCCGGACAGTGCGCCAATTCCGTAGGGAAGGAAACGGTCCGACAGGTTGACGGAAGGCGTCACCGCCGTCACCGCGCGCCGCTCCGCATTGTGATCCACCAGGCCGAAACGCGTCACGCTGTCGACGATCGGCATGGAGATGTTGGCCATGGTGGAGAGGTCGCTGAAAATGCCCTCGGATTTTCTTTCCTCCGGCACCAGCGTCACGCCGTGCTTCAGCGCCTCCCGGGGCGAATGAAGCGACACCTCGGTCCCGTCCACCAGGATCGTTCCCTCGGTGACCGGCGACAGGCCGACAAGCGCCTTGAACAGGTTGGACTGGCCATGCCCTTCCAGCCCCGCCACGCCGAGGCACTCGCCGGGCGCAAGCTTGAAGCTGACCTTCTCCAGGCCCGGCCCCTTCATCCCGCGAACCTCGAGCCGCGGCCTGGCGTCGACCCGGATCACCGACGCGCGGCTGGTAAAGGTTTCGACTGCCGAGCGACCGGCCATGTTGGTGAAAATCTGGTCGTCGGTCATGGACTTGACCTCGCTGTCCATGACCTTGTGCCCGTTGCGCAGGATGACGCAGCGGCTGCACAGCCGGCGTATCTCGTCCAGCTTGTGGCTGATGTAGAGGATCGATGTCCCCTCCGCGACGGCCTTGTCGATGAGGCCGAACAGCCATTCGCGATCAGACAGCGCCGCCGTCGGCTCGTCCAGCAGCAGCACCGAAGGCTTGCGCATCATCGCGCGCACGATCTCGATACGCTGGCGCACGCCGAGCGGCAGGTCGCCGATCAACGCCGACGGCCTGATCTCGCGAACGCCGTACTCCTCCAGTATTCCGGCTGCCTGCTGCTCGATCTTGCGGGCCGGCACCAGGCCCAGCTTGTTGCGTTCGGGGTGGGGCAGGAACAGGTTGAGCGCGACCGACAGCGTCGGCACCAGGCTGAGTTCCTGGAATGCCGTCGAGACGCCGCGCTGATTGCCCTCGACAATCGATTTCGGGCTGTAGGGTTCCCCGTTCAGCAGGATCTGGCCGCTATCGGGCCGGATGACGCCGCTGATGGACTTCACCAGCGTCGACTTGCCGGCCCCGTTTTCACCGAGCAGCCCGCAGACCTGGCCCCGCTCCAGTTGAAACGAAACGTCCTGAAGCGCGGCGGTCGCGCCGTAGCTCTTGCTGATGGCATTTACCTGGAGGGCTACGGGCAAGGTCAAACTCCGGCCCCGCAGCGGCTACCGGACACAGGATGCGAACCGTCCATCCGGAAGCCGCCGCCATCCAGCGACCCAACCTCCGCGCAGGCAGCATCCATCAGCATGGCGCGACGCGTCGCGCTCATCCGCAAGCCAGTCATTATGTACATCCTCCACAATCCCAGACGGGCCGGTTTTCCCGGTTCGCCTGCAAGCGGCAAGTTCGCCTAGACCGCGAACCGCCTCTCCTCCCTCACGCTTCCGCGCTTATTGTGTCCTGTATTGTGTACAATGGATTTTTGCATTAGTTTGATTTTTGTGTCAACTCATAATGAGGCTTCCATCGATATTTGTCGCAAACGGATTCGCAGATGACCGGGCTCGGGGCAGTGCGAACTTTGAGCGCGCGAGTGCATGCCTGCAGAAAGCTGTGAAAGACTGGAACAAGCGAAGTCCTGCAAGAAAGACTACGATGTAATTTCTCGATAGTTCTTTTCGGGAAGCCCTTCTAAGAACACGAAAGAAAAGAATTCGAGGTCAAGCTCGGTGGAACGCCCCCCTCTTCGATTTGAAAAATCGCGCGGAAGGACCGAGGTCGAGATTCGCCGGCGCATACTTCAGGCGATATTCGAGCAGCGACTTCCACCCGGCGAGAAGATAACCGAAGAGCAGCTTGCGACCACCTTCGACGTCAGCCGCACGGTCGTGCGCCAGGCGATGGCCCGCCTCGCCCAGGACGGGATCCTCGTGAAGTCGCCCAACATCGGCTCGGCCATCGCAGCGCCCAGCCGGAAGGAAGCCCGCGACATCCTCGCGGTTCGCCGCATGGTCGAACCCGACATCGTGCGCATCCTTGCCAACGCTCCCGCCCGGGAGGACGTCGTCGCCCGCCTTAACCGGCACCTGGCGCTGGAGGACGAAGCCAGGAATTCCAGGAACCGGGGGCTGCAGGTCAGGCTTTCGGGCGAGTTCCACCTGCTGCTGGCGGAACTGGCGGGCAACCGCATCCTGGTGCGCCTGATGAACCAGCTCCAGGCCCTGACCTGCCTTGCCATCCTTCTCTATGCCGGCGGCGACGAAGCCTGCCTGCCCGACGAGCACAACCGCATCGCGAGCGCCATCGCCGCAGGCGACCGCGCGGCCGCCGAGAAAGAGATGCTCCACCATCTGCATCACGTGGAAAAGGACATGAACCTGGACCGGGGGCCGGATACTGCCGGCTTCACGGAAGCGATCGAATGGCTGAGGGGTCATAGCGGGCACGGCGTGGAAGGTTAGGTCGTTCCCGGTCGCCGGGCCGGGATTTCCCGAAAGCCGACGCCCCATGACGGCAACCGGATGCGCGGGGCCGGGCGAAGCCGTCCGGTCCCGCGACGCCGATCACACACCGATCGGCATATGTTCCGGCGAGCGGTTGACGGCCCGCGGCGCGGTGAGTTCCTTCCATGCCGTGAGCGCCTTGGCGAAGGCCGGGAAGGCGGGACGCTTGACGTGCTTGCCGCGGCCTGGCCGGGGTTCGTTGGCGCCTGCGCCCCACACCACCTCGCCGCGCGACAGCGTATAGCGCGGCAGGCCGCGGACCTGCTGGCCCTCGAAGACGTTGTAGTCGATGATCGACTTCTGGGTCGCAGCCTTGATCGTCTTGGAAGCCTTCGGGTCCCACACCACGAGATCGGCGTCGGAGCCGGGCAGGATCGCCCCCTTTTGCGGATAGATGTTGAGGATTCGGGCGATGTTCGTGGACGTCACCGCCACGAATTCGTTGGGGGTCAGCCTGCCGGTCTCGACGCCGCGCGTCCACAGCATCGACAGCCGGTCTTCCAGGCCGCCGGTGCCGTTCGGGATCTTGGTGAAGTCCTTGAGGCCGAAACGCTTCTGCTCGGAGGTGAAGGCGCAATGGTCGGTCGCCACGACCTGGAGCGAGCCGGACTGGAGGCCGGCCCAGAGCGAGTCCTGGTGCGCCTTGTCGCGGAAGGGCGGCGACATGACACGCCGCGCGGCATGATCCCATTCCTGGTTGAAATACTCGCTCTCATCGAGCGTAAGATGCTGGATCAGCGGCTCGCCGAACACGCGCATCCCCTTCTGGCGGGCGCGGCGGATCGCTTCATGCGCCTGCTCGCAGGAAACATGCACGATGTAGACCGGGACGCCGGCGGCGTCGGCGATGGTGATGGCGCGGTTGGTCGCCTCGCCCTCCACCTCGGGCGGGCGCGAATAGGCGTGTGCCTCGGGGCCAGAAATGCCGGACGACATGAACTTCTGCTGCAGCGCGGCGACGAGGTCGCCGTTCTCGGCATGGACGAGCGGCAAGGCCCCGAGCGCCGCGCAGCGCTGGAACGAGGCGTACATTTCGTCGTCGTTCACCATCAGGGCGCCCTTATAGGCCATGAAGTGCTTGAACGTGTTGACGCCGCGGCTGACCGACGTGGCCATGTCCTCGAAAATCTGCTTCGACCAGCCGGTGATGGACATATGGAAGGAATAGTCGCTGCAGGCCTGGCGGGCGGCGCGCTCCTCCCACAGGTCGAGCGCTTTCATCATGCCGTCTTCGCCAGGGATGACGAAATCCACCACCAGGGTGGTACCGCCCGAAAGCGCGGCGTAGGTGCCGCTCTCCCAGGTCTCGGCGGTGGTCGTGCCCATGAAGGGCATTTCGAGATGGGTGTGCGGATCGATGCCGCCCGGTATGATCAGCGCGCCTTCGGCATCGATCACCGTTTCGGCCGTCAGGTTCGCTCCGATGGCGGCGATCTTGTCGCCTTCGATGAGGATGTCGGCTTCGTAGCTGCGATCCGCCGCGACGATGGTGCCGCCTTTGATTACCTTGGACATGCTGTCAACCTCTGCTGTGAACTACCGTGGAACCCCGCCCTGTGCGCTCAATTCTCCGGCGGCGCGATCGCCCCCTTGCGCTCGACGATCAGCCGGTATGCCTCGGGCTCGCGATGCCGCCCGAAATCGAAGATCGTCTGGCGATAGCGCTTGCCGATGTCGAGGTCGCAATTGGCGGCGATGACCTCGTCCTCGAGCGTGGCCGCCATGGCCACGATCTCGCCGGACGGCGCGACGATGACGCTCTGCCCGACCATGCTCGATCCTTCTTCCTTGCCGCACTTGGCCGTGCCGATGACCCAGGTGGAGTTCTGGTAGGCGCCCGCCTGCATGGACAGGTGGTTATGGAAGCTGGTCAGCCCGTCGATATCGGCGTGGCCGGTGTGGTCGAAGGGGGTGTTGTAGCCGAGCATGACCATCTCGACGCCCTGCAGGCCCATGACCCGGTAGGTTTCGGGCCAGCGCCTGTCGTTGCAGATGCACATGCCCATGACGCCGCCGAAAGCCCGCCATACGCCGAAGCCGAGATTGCCCGGCTCGAAATAGCGCTTCTCCAGATGCTGGTGAACGCGCCCCGGCTGCGGCTCGGAATGGCCGGGCAGGTGCACCTTGCGGTACTTTCCGACGATCTCGCCGTTGCGGTCGACGATGATGGAGGTGTTGAAGCGGCGGCGCCGGCCGCCCTCGTTCACCAGTTCGGCGTAGCTGACATAGAAGCCGACGCCGAGCTTCTTGGATTCCTCGAAGAGCGGCGCCGTTTCCGGCCCCGGCATCTCCGTCTCGTAATAGCTGTCGAGCTCGGCTTCGTCCTCGATCATCCAGCGCGGGAAGAAGGTGGTGAAGGCAAGCTCGGGAAAGACCACCAGTTCGGCGCCCCTGCCCTTGGCCTCGCGCATCATGGCCACCAGCCGGCTCACCGCTTGCTTGCGCGATTGCGACTTGGGGATCGGCCCCATCTGCGCCGATGCGGCTTTAACGATACGCGACATGTCCAGTCCTCCTCCGGGAAACGGTTACTCTCGGCCAGCAGGCCTGAAGCCGGGCGGGACGGCAACGGGCCGTCCCGCCCGGAAGATCATCAGCGCGCGGCGGCAGCCTCGATGGAGCGGATGTCGCCCTTGCTGAGCTGCCAGTAGATGATCGCGCTGACGGCGACGCCGATCGGCCAGGCGAAGGGCGCGAACACGCCCAGCGACGGCGTGACGGACAGGCCGATGGTGATGACGCCGGAGACGATCAGCGCGGATACCGCCTTCATGTTGTAGCCGCCGCTGTAATAGTACTTGCCCGAGGTCGAGTCGTCGAACAGCGCGTTGGTGTCGACCGCGCCGCGCCTGACCAGGTAGTAGTCGGTCATGATGATGCCGTAGAGCGGCCCCATCAGGGCGCCGACGCCGCCGATGAAGTGGTTCACGATCACCGGGTTGGAGAACAGGTTCCACGGGGTGATCACGATCGACAGCGCGGCAACCAGGACGCCCGCCTTGCGGAAGGTGAAGTGGCGCGGCCACACATTGATGATGTCGTAGACCGGCGCCACGAAGTTCAGGATGATGTTGATACCGGCGGTGGCGGTCCCGATGGCGATGATCGCCACCAGCAGGATCGCGATGCTGTCGATATCCTTAAGCAGCACGATCGGGTCGTGGATGGCCTCGCCATACACCTTCACCGACGCCAGCGCGATGACGATGGAGATCGCGCCGAAGGCGGTCGCGTTGAGCAGCAGGCCCCAGGCATTGCCGCGGCGCACCATCTGCTCGTTGGGCGCATTGCGGGTGAAGTCCGCGAAATTCAGCGTCGGGCCGGCGAAGTAGGAAACGGTGATGAACATCGCCGACAGCATGGCGATGACGCCGCTGTTTCCTTCCACCGTCCGGTAGGTGAAATCGATCGACCAGCCGGCGCGCGACAGGATCCAGATCGCCAGCGCGATCATGGCCACCCAGATGGCGGGGCCGGCGAAGTCGGAAAGCCGGCGGACCGCCTCCATGCCGCGGGAAAGCACGAGAAGCTGCGCGAACGACAGCACCAGGAAGCAGATCCAGCCGAGCGTCGACAGGCCGACGATGGAGTTCTGCGTCAAGGCGCTCGAAGACGGGATGAGCTTGATGACGAGCAGCATGACCGCGGCCGAAGCCAGGTAGGTCTGGATGCCGTACCAGGCCACGGCGACGATCGCGCGCAGGATCGCCGGAATGTTGGCGCCGTTGACGCCGAAACTGGCCCGCGCAAAGACCGGGAAGGGAACCTTCGCCCGCTGCCCGGCGACGCCGCTGAGGTTGTTGGTGAAATAAAGCACCACGATGCCGAGCGCGAAGGCGACGATCATCTGCCAGCCGGCGAGACCGAGCGCAAACAGGCCGATGGCCATCGTATAGCCGCCCAGGCTGTGCCAGCCGGACATCCACCAGGCGAGCAGATTCCAGGTCTTCCATGTGCCGGTCGCGCTTTCCGGCGAAAGCTCGACATTGAAGAGTCGAGAACCTTCATTCTTGTAGCTTGGCATTCCTGTCTCCTCCAAGGCCGCCGTTACGAAGAATTACCCTTCGTAAATTTCAGATAGTTTTAGAGCAGTGCATGTTCCGCGCGATCATCGTCAGTAATGGCGAGAGATATTCTTTGGTATCGACAGAGACCCGACGAGGCGACAAGGCGAGCCACCCGGCACGGCCATCCTGATCGACGCTATTCCCCACTTCGACAAATCAACGCCCAACGCTCCTCGCCAGCGTCACCATGCTTCCTGCCCGGGCGATGCGCCTGCCTTCGCCCGCGCATCTGGAATGCCCGACCATGAATTTAGCCAAAGCCGTTGTCAAGTATCTTTCCTCACAAACATACACGGTTATCGTTTTGACGGGCGGTCGATGGGAAATATCATATCACACTGATAACAAAGGGGTATTTATCCGTCTCGCCATTTCGGCATCTAGGAATATACCTTGACTAAAAGGAATTTTCTTCCTATCCAATCGCTGGTGCCGCCTGTCGCTCGATGAAGGAAAAGGCCGGAATGTTTGTCGGAATGAGGCCGGACGAGGCTCCGGTCACGACATATCCCCAGCGATCGAATCCTGTCCGCAGCCCTCGCGGAATCGTGGCGTTAGTCTCAGCTGCAGCCAACAAGCGGCAAAGCTTCCCTTTGAACGAATACTTGGAAACGAGAGCAATCTCGCAAGCCTCGGCCGTGCGAGCCCGGCCCTTCCCCCTCCCTCATGAACCCACGAGCGCGCAAAGCACATGAACAAGCCCCTGACGAGCGGTAGCCGGCTTTGGTCGACCTTGATGGAGATGGCAACCATCGGCGCCATCCCGGAAAACGGATCCTGCCGCCTTTCGCTGACGGACGAGGACCGTCAGGCGCGCGACCTCTTCGCCCGCTGGTGCCGCGAGGCCGGCTGCACCCTGCGCGTCGACCGTTATGGCAACATGTTCGCCGTCCGGCCCGGCTCGAAGGCCGGCGCCCCGGCCGTCCTGGTCGGCAGCCATCTCGACACGCAGCCCCATGGCGGCCGCTTCGACGGCGTGCTGGGCGTTCTGGCCGGGCTGGAAATCCTGCGCGCGCTGAACGACGCCGGCGTCGAGACGGAACACCCGGTCGCCGTCGTCAACTGGACGAACGAGGAAGGCGTGCGCTTCAAGCCCGGATTGACCGGGTCGAAAGGCTTTGTCGGGCTGCTCGCCGAGGCGACCGTCGAAGGCGACGGGGGCGCTGACTATTTTTCCGAACTGAGCCGGATCGGCTATGCCGGGCAGCCGATGACGGATTTCGAGGTCCTCGCCTATTACGAACTGCACATCGAGCAGGGCCCCGTGCTCGAGGCGGCAAAGGCTCCCGTCGGCATCGTCGAAGGCATCCAGGGCGTCCGCTGGTTCGAGGTCGAACTTCGCGGGCACGACGCCCATGCCGGCACGACGCCCATGGACAACAGGAGCGACAGCTTCATGGCGGCGGCAGCGCTTGCGTCCCGGCTGCGCGAGCGCGCCATTTCGCTGGACAAGCACATCCGCTTCACGGTCGGGCGCATCGAGGTCAGCCCGAATTCGCAGAATACCGTGCCGGGCCTGACCACGCTGCATATCGACCTGCGCCACGGCTCCACGGCCGTGCTCGACGCGTTCGAGAAGATCATGGCCGAAACGATCCCGGAGGTGGAAACGCAGGAACGGGTCCGGGTGAACGCCCGCCAGACCATGCGCGTGGAACCGGTCACGTTCGACGAGACGTGCCGGCGTCACCTGCTCGCCAGCGCCAGCGCCTTCGGGCTCGATCCGGTTTCGCTGCCGAGCGGGGCGATGCATGATGCGAGCAGCCTGGCCACGAAGGTGCCGGCGGCCATGCTTTTCGCGCAGTCGCGCGACGGCATCAGCCACAATCCTTTGGAGTGGTCGGAACCCGAACATGTCGCGAGCGCTTGCGAGATCCTCGCGCAAGCTGTTCTTGTACATGCAGGGACGAAGGGCAGATGGGGAGACGAGAGCCGTGACACATGAATGGGTCAGCGACGAGCCGCTGAGGATCGGGGCGAAACTGCGACACGCCCGGCTGATGCTCGGTCTCAGCCTTTGCGAAGTCGGGGAGAGGATCGGGGTCACGGAAGGCTATCTGTCGAAGCTCGAGAACAACCGCTCGCAGGCTTCCATGGCCACGCTGCACCGGCTGGTCGGAGCGCTCGGCATGAACATGAGCGAACTCTTCGCCACCTCGTCGGACGACGACCTGCCGATAACCGTGGTGCGGGCCGGAAGCCGCCCCAAGCTGGTGACGGGCCATCGCCGCGCCGGAAATCAGGTCACCCTGGAACGGCTCGTGCCCGGATCGCCGGGCCAGCTGCTGCAGATCAACATCCATGTCATCGCGCCCGGCGGCGGCAGCCTCGAGCCGATCAGCCATGACGGCCAGGAGTTCGGCTTCGCCCTCGCGGGACTGGTCGAGATCACCGTGGACAACCATGCCATACAGATCGGCGAGGGCGACAGCTTCTATTTCGATTCCTCGCTGGCCCATAGCTATCGCAACATAGGCAACACCGAAGCCCGCATCCTGTGGGTCAACACGCCACCGACCTTCTGAGCCTTTGCCGGCGCGGGGAGGCATGTCGTCGCCGGCTTCGATCAGCGACTTTTCGCTGCGGATTCTCAGACCCCAAGATGCTTGAAGCGGCTTAGGCAGTCCGCGACTAAAGACCGACAGCTGTGCTTCGCGCTGCGGAATGTCTACCGGCAATGATGCCGAACACGACCGCGCGCGCAATGCCGTGCTGCCCGATACCGCCCTGGGATTCGCCAGCGGCGTAGAGCCCCGGGATGACGTCGCCCCACAGATCCATGACCTGGGACGAGGAATTCGTGCGCAGGCCTGCATAGACGTCGTGGACCACAGGCGTGGACCACGCGGCGTAGAACGGACCCTTTTCGATCTTGTATCTTGGCGCCGGCTTGTTGAAATCCCTGTCCACTCCGGCATCGACAAAGCCGTTGTAGCGGGCAACGGTTTCGCGCAGAGCCTCGCCCGGCATCGGACGCCATTGATGCCTGTTGTCGATCGCCGCAGCCAGTTCCTCGAGCGTGCCGGCGGAGAAAAAATAGCCGTTCGGATCGACATGAGGCGGCACGACCGTCCAGCCCTCCCGTTCCACGGCGTCGCTGTCGAAAATCGCCCAGATAGGACCGCCGCCGTTCATCTTCCTCGGGTCCCCTGTCCAGTCCATCGCTGCCGCGAAATACTCGTAGTCACGCACGTCCGCCGTCTCGTCGTAGAAACGCTTGCCGTTTTCCTTCACGAGGATGACGTTCTGGTAGTCGCTCACCTGAAGCCCGCTCGCCTTCTCGCGGAAGAAATGCGGGCTCTGCGGCGGCACGGGGGCCAGATGATAGTTGGTCCGGCAACCGATCCTGCCCTTCGAGAGCTGGCCGTCCGCTTCGTTGGTCTGCAACGCGCCGCCCCACAATGCGGCGCCGATCGTCATCGCGGCGATCTCGCCGTCCGCGTTCTTCGGCGACCAGTTGTCCCCATTGACCTGGTATTCCTCGGTCAGCCGCGGATCGAACATCCGGCGGAAATTCACGTTCGCCGAATGTCCCCCGGTCGCGATGATCACGGCCTTTCGGGCTCTAATGTTCAAGGTGTGGAACATCGACTGGAAGTGTCGGTCGACTGCCAGCGCGGAGATGCCCAGCACCGCACCGTCGAACTGGCCTTCCCGGACGATGCTGCGCATCCTGTGTTGAAGCAGTATCTCGACGCCCTTGCTGCGTGCGGCATTCTCCAGCGGCCGCATCAGACCGGATCCTTGCATGCCGGGGATGACGACTTCGAACGGGTTGGGCCACTCGACCGTGCCGAGGCGACCGGCAACGGTTTCCAGCCGCGTGGGTTCCGGAATGGGCCGCCATTTGACGCCGTTGGCGGTCAGGAAATCGAACGTCCCGACACAGGCGTCCGCATAGGTCCGGACCAGCTCGCGGTCGTTGTAGCGGCCGAGCGGGTGGCTGGCCCTCGTCCAGTCCGCATAGATGCGGTCCGGGCTGTCCTCTATGCCCTCCGCCTTCTGATGCGCATTGCCGCCGCCCAGATAAAGTGCGCCTCCGCTCAGGATCGCCCGGCCTCCGATATCGAAGTTCTGTTCGACCACGAGCACCGACGCGCCTTGGTCCCGGGCCGCAATTGCCGCCGGCAGGCCGCCTGCGCCGGCGCCCACGACAACGACATCATAGATGCAATTCCAACTTTGGGCTCCCCGGGAAGGCCCCATGACGAAATCGTTCTTGCTCATATCCAGCCTGTGAAAACCAGTGTTGCGGCCAACCAGCTATTTCGTTTCCGATGAAGGCAGGCAGCCGAACTCCTCCAGAATCTCCCGGCTGTGCTCTCCGTTCTTCGGCGGCGCGTATCTGTATGCGGGAGGCGTCCTGGACATCTTTATCGGGCTTCCGACAAGAGAGACCTTGCCGGAAGCCGAATGCCGGTAAGGCATCTCGATCCTCATGCCGCGGGACAGCACATGATCGTCGCCGAACACCTCGTCGATATGGTTGACCGGACCGCAGGGAACGCCAAGCGGTTCAAGGGCCCGCAACCACTCGGTCGTGGTCTTGTCCTTCATCGCCTTGGCGACCTGTTCGTCCATCTGCCCACGGTTCACGACGCGCGCGGCATTGGTGGCGTAGAGAGGGTCCTCAGCCAAGTGGGCCGCACCGGCTACCTTGCACCAGCGCGCGAACTGGGTGTCGTTCCCGACCGCCAGCACGATGAAGCCATCCTTGGTCCCGTACACCTTGTAGGGGACGATGTTGGGGTGCTCGTTGCCGCGCCTGGGCGGCCGGATGCCGGACGTGAGGAAGTTGGTCGCCTCGTTGACCAGCCAGGAAACCTGGGTGTCGAGCAGCGCCATGTCGATATGCTGACCGAGGCCCGACACGTCGCGGTGCCGCAGCGCCGCGAGGATGCCGATGGTCGCGTAGAGCCCGGTCGTCACATCCGCGATGCCGACGCCGACCTTCATCGGCGGCCCATCGGCCGCGCCGGTCACGCTCATGATACCGCCCATCGCCTGCGCGAGATAGTCGTAGCCGGCACGGCTCGCGTAGGGACCGGTCTGCCCGAAGCCCGTGATGGAGCAGTAGACGAGCTTAGGAAAGCGCGGATGCAGCGTCTCGAAGTCGAGGCCGTAGCGCTTCAGCGTTCCGGTCTTGAAATTCTCGACCAGCACATCCGACTTCTCCAGCAGCCGGACAAGGACCTCCCTGCCCTCCGACTCGGTGAAGTCGATGGCGATCGAGCGCTTGTTGCGGTTGGCCGAAAGATAGTAGGCCGATTCGGTTGTCGGCTGTCCGTCGGGCCCGGTAACATAAGGCGGCCCCCAGGCACGCGTGTCGTCGCCAGCGCCCGGCTTCTCGACCTTGATGATATCGGCGCCGAGATCACCCAATATCTGCGTGCAGGTGGGGCCGGCCAGGATGCGCGACAGGTCGAGCACGCGGAGACCGGCCAGCGCCCCTGTTCTCTCGGCAATGAGGGTCATGGTCAGGCGGCCCTGTCCCTGCCGGACTTCCCCACATAGCCGTCACGGGTTTGCGGAAGTTTCATGGACAGGACCTTGGAAGCCACGAGCGTGCGGAGCACCTGGGCGGTGCCGCCGCCGATGGTGAACATGCGCACGTCGCGCGCCATCCGCTCGAGCGGCAGGTCGCGGGAATAGCCGCGCGCTCCGAACATCTGGAGCGAGTTGTTGACAATTCCGATGGCGGTCTCCGAGGCGAATATCTTGGCCTGCGCGGCCAGCGAGGGATCGGGGAACGGGCTGTCGTCCGGACCGCGCGACCGGGCGGCTGTGTGCAGCATCAGGCGTGAGGCTGTAAGCTGCGTCTGCATGTCCGCGATCATCCATTGCAGGCCCTGAAATTCGGCCAGCGGCCTTCCGAACTGTTCGCGCTCCTTCACCCAGGCCACCGCGTGGTCAAGGGCGCCGGCAGCGATCCCCATTGCTACGGTGCCCGCGCCGACACGCTGGCTGTTGTAGGCGTTGATAAGATCGAAGAAGCCGCGGCTGGGCCCCGACGGCGGCACCAGGACGCGATCGGCGGGAATCTCGAGATCCTCGAACACCAGCTCGCCTTCCGGGATGCCGCGCAGTCCCATCGTCGGCTCGCGCCTGACGAAGCGGAGGCCCGGCGCCTCGCCGCGAACCGCCAGGAAACCGCCGATGCCGAGTTCCTTGCCGTTGTCGAACACCTTGGCGAAGATGAGATGCAGCTTGGCCGTCCCCGCCCCCGTGATCCAGTGTTTCTTGCCATTGACAACATAGGATGTGCCGGACTTATCCGCCCGTGTGGTCATGCTCAGCGCGTCGCTGCCGGCATCCGGCTCGGTTATGCAAATGGCCGGCTTGTCGCCGGCCAACACCAGTTCGGCGGCCAGCTTTTTCTGCTCTTCCGTGCCATAAGTCATCACCGTGGAAATGGCGCCCATGTTGGCCTCTACCACGATCCGGGCGGTGACCGCGCAGGCTTTGGCCATTTCCTCGATGACGAGGACGGCGTCCAGATAGGAGAAACCGCGCCCGCCGTAGGCTTTCGGGACCGTCATCCCCGTGAAGCCAGCTTGCGAGAGCGCTTTGACGACGTCCCACGGATATTGTTCGGTCCTGTCGATCTCCGCGGCTCGGGGTCGGACGACCGTCCTGGCAAACTCCTCGGCCTCCGCCCTAAGCTTTACTTGGTGGGGCTCGAGCAGCTGATACATATCAATCTCCTTGCAATTAACGACCTTCGGCCGATTTAATTGCAAGTTACTGATATAGAACGATTTTGTTACTGAATTTTTTGGAGTGGCCAGAAAAATAAATCAAGCAATGCCCTGGAACGGCCGGTTCTGCGCACGCGTCAGCGCGGCCAGCAGCATTTCCATCTGGGTCTTATCCGCCTGATCTTTATGCCATATCAGCACTACGTCGCGCTCAGCGTCGGGTGCATCGATCGGCACGAGCTTCAACCTGTAGCGCTGCAGCGCATTGACGCATCGCTCGGGCACAATCGCGAAGCCCAGGCCGCGCTCGACCATGGCAAGGATCGCCTCGACGGAGTCGAGTTCCATCGTCTCCCTGGGATTGATGTTCCGCCGCTCGAGAAGCAGGTCGATGATCCTGCCGACGCCTATCGTCCTGTCGAAACGGATGAACGGCAGGCTGGTCAGATCCTCCAGCTTCGGCTCCGGCGAGCCTGCGGCCGCCACGAGCGCCATTCGCTCGCGATAGATCAACCGGCTCACCAGCGTGTCGGGTATCTTCGCCGGCGAGGTTATGATCGCGGCGGCCAGTTCGTTGCTTTCAATCTGCTGCAGCAGAAAGCCCGACAGGCCGGTTTCAACGAACACGTGCAGGTTCGGCGAAAGCCGCCGGATGTCGGCCAGCGCATCCGGCACGAGGCTCAAGGTCGCCGTGGGTATGGAGCCGAGCCTAAGCTCCGCCTTCGGCTTTTCCCAGTTGTGTGCGAGCCGGTGGATCGCCTCGACGCGTTCGAGAATGTCTCTCGCCTCGGGTATGATCGAACGCGCAAGCTCGCTGATGGCCGGAGGCCGCGCCTTCCTGTCGAAGAGCGTCGTGCCCAGGCTATCCTCCAGAGCCTTGATATGCATGCTGACCGCCGACTGGCTGATGTTCAGACGCCGGGCTGCCTCCTGGAAGGAGTTGCTTTCATAAATCGCGACAAGCGTCTGCAGGGCCTTCAGGTTCATGAATCACTCGACTCGTGTGGCGCCTTCAGCAAGCGATTTTGTCGATGTACGAAGAGCCGTCCTGCTTGGCCTCGCGGTTGAACCAATCCCAGAACTGGGAAACGGCCTTGGTGCGATAGCTGGACTGGGTGCAGACGAAATCATAGGTGGTCTTGCCGTCCACCCATACGTCGAAGGGGCAGACGAGCTGGCCGCTTTCCAGTTCCTTGCTCACCAGAATGTCCTTTGCAAGCACGATTCCGTGACCGTCGACCGCATAGCGATAGGCGGCAAAGGCATTGTTGAACCGGATGCCGCCGCTGGTATCGATATCGGTGTGGCCGGCGGCGCGCAGCCAGCTGTCCCAGTCGACGCCCTCGATGACCTTCAGCCCCTCGTCATGGAGAAGCTGATGCCGGGCAAGGTCCTTGAACGACTTGATGCCGTCAGGTCCCGCGACCAATTTGGGGCTGCAGACCGCGACGATGCGGAAGCGCATGACGGGACGACGCTCGAGGAAATGCGGCGTTTCGACACCAGAAACGATGCCGACATCTGTCGTCTGCCAGGTGGTCTCAACAAGGCTGTTGCGGATAGCGACAAGCAGTTCGACCTTCTGGCTCGCGCGGAAGCTGCTTAGGCGCGGCACGAGCCATTGTGCGGCGAAAGACGGGGGCGCGATGACGGACAGCCTTGTCTTGTTGCTCGGAGCCGCAACCTGCTCGGCCGCGAAGCGGATCGACTCTATTCCCTTGTTGGCGCCGACGAAAAACGTGTCGCCGGCTGAGGTGAGCTTCAGGACCGACCCCTTCCGGCTGAAGAGGTTGACGCCAAGCCAGCGCTCCAGCGATCGAACCTGGTGGGTCACCGCCGCCGGCGTCACGCACAGTTCATCGGCAGCCAGTGTAACGCTGCCCTTACGGGCCGCGGCCTCAAACGCCCGGACGGCAGTCAGTGGGGGCAGGTGACCCGTCATCGCAGTTCCTCCCGATTTTCTTAATTTAATCGCAGGATAACTTCAAAATTCCGAATACACAAGGCAGCAGCAGCGCTACCGATCTCATCAAAGCCTTCGGGATCAGTAGATTAAAGGCATGGCATTCCACCGAAGCGGTGCGTTCCGCAAACCGCAGCCAATTCGAGATGCGAATGGGGCGCCGGTTTCCCGACGCCCCGCTGCTCGATGAAAACATGCGCAGCTATTGCTCGATGTAGACGCCGGAGAAGCCGGACTTTATGCCTTCCGAATTTTCGGTGTCGCCCTTGACCCGATTGTTCACGATCGTGACCTGCTTCGGCACGACCAACGGGATCTGCGGCAGGTCTGTCTGCACGATGCGCTGAAAGTCGAAATAGAGGCTCTGGCGCTTGGCGGCATCCAACTCGGAAGCCGCCGCATCGAGCAGGGCGTCAGCCTTCGGATTGTTGTAGTGCGCGCCGTTCGAGAAGGCCACGCCGGGCTGGAACGCATTGGTGTGGTAGAGACGCGAGGTGCCGATGGCCGGGTCCGGGCCGACCGCGATCAGGTAGTTGATCGTGTCGAAGTCGCGGTCCGTATAGACGCGCTTCAGGTAGGCCGCGTAGTCCTGCGACCTGATCGTCATCTTGATGCCCACCTTGGCGAGGGCATCGCGTATGTACTCGGCGGTACGCGAGTACTGCTCGCCATAAGGCAGGAAGTCATGCGTGAACTCGAAGCGGATGCCATCGGCGCCGGCGGTCTTGCCGGCCTCGTCAAGCAGCGCCTTCGCCTTTTCCGGATCGTACGGATAGGTGGGCACGTCCGAGGTGTAGAAGTCGCCCATGTCGCTCGGGAACGGTCCGGTCGCGGCCTCCCCATAGCCATACCAGACATTGTCGATGAGGAACTTCTGGTCGATCGCATGGGCGATCGCCTGGCGCACGCGCACGTCCTGGAATGCCGGTCTGTCGAGATTGAACAGGAAGAACGTATTCTGGGCGACGTAATTGTATCCCTTGGTCTCGATGCGAAGATTCGGCATCTTCGACAGGCGGGAGAGATCGCTACCAGGCACGCCGGTTTCGCCGATCAGAAGCACCTCTTCCGATTCTATCGCGGCGACGCGGCTGGCCGCATCGGGAAGGAACCGGAAGAACACCTGGTCGACGTAGGGTTTCCCCTGATCCCAATAATCCTCGTTGCGGGCAAGGCGCATGTAGTCGCCACGATTCCACTCGACCAGCTTGAACGGACCGTTACCGATCGGAGCGGTGTTGTACTTGCTCTTGACGATGTCGGTGCCCTCGTAGAGGTGCTTTGGCACCATCTGGGCAAGGTGGGACGTCAGGCCGTTGAGAATGTAGGGAGCGGGGCTGGACAGCTTCCACACCGACGTCACCTCGTCCGGTGACTGGACTTCCTTCACGTCAGCGAAGACCTGCTTGCCGCGGCTGTTGAATTTCTTCCAGACCTCCATAAGCGAGAACGCGACATCGGCCGAGGTGAACGGCGTGCCATCGTGCCACTTCGCGTTCTTGCGCAGCTTGAAGGTGATGGTGAGGCCATCCTCCGCGACCTCCCATGCCTCTGCGAGTTGCGGCAACGGCTTCAGCGCGTTGTCATAGGTGAGCAGGCCGTCGAATATCTTTGGCGAAATGTTGTTGGTCGCGCCGCCGCCGCCAAGCGCCGCGGTCAGGATCGACGGCTCCGGGTATTGGGCGATGACGAGGACGCCTCCCTTGACCGGGCCGGACTGGGCGAAAAGCTTCCCTCCCGGCATGAAGGCTGCGGCGGAAAACGCCGCGCCATACTTAAGAATTGTCCGTCTAGACGTGGTCATCGTTCCTCCCGGGTAGCTGGTTCCTCTGGGGTACCGGCCTGTTCGCCGGGGCCCGCTAGCGACATGCTGAAATTGTGGGCCAGCCTTGGCGTAAGAGTGGATGCGCCGCCCATTTGCTTCAATTGAAAAGAATTTTAGGGGACGCGAACTTTTATTGGATGTGGCCCAACGCCTCATCGCCGAAAACGGTGCCGTCGATTTCCTTCACGGAAGTGCGGCCGAGATAGGCCATCGTCAGGCTGAGTTCCGAATGCAGGAAGCCGAGCGCCCGGGCGGCACCCGCCTCGCCCGCGACCGCCAAGCCATACAGCGTCGGACGGCCGATCTGCACGGCATCTGCGCCTAGCGCGATGGCCTTCGCTATGTCGCTGCCGCGCCTTATGCCGCCGTCCATGAGGATCGTGGTCTTGCCGCCGACCGCCTTCGCCACGGACGGAAGAATGTCGATCGGAGCCAGCGCGCTGTCGAGGTTGCGTCCCCCGTGGTTCGAAACCACGACGCCGTCGGCGCCATGGTCGAGTGCAAGGCGCGCATCGTCGGGACGCTGGATGCCTTTGATGACCAGCGGCCCCTTCCACAGGGAGCGGATGTGATTGACGTCTTTCCAGGTGAGGGAGTCGTTGCGCAGGGCGAGAAGCGTCTGCGGATTGTTCATCACCGGGACGCGCAGCCTTTGCGGATAGTTCTCATATCTGGGCAGACCGCCTGCCGCCACGTAGCGCCCGAGAACGCCGACAAGCCAACGGGGATGCGTGAGCGTGTCGGCGATGGCGCGCGGCCTCGGCGAAAAAGGCAATGAAAAGCCGTTGCGCTGATTGTATTCGCGGTTGGGCTGCACGACCGCATCGACGGTGAGGACCAGGACTTCGTACCGCGCCGCGATCACGCGTTCGATCAACTCGAACGAAAGGTCCCGGTCGCGCCACATATTGAGGTGGAACCACAATTGCCCCCCGGCGCGTTCGGACACGGTTTCCATCGCAGTCATCGACCCGGTGGAAAGCGTGAAGGGAATGCCGGCCGTGGCAGCGGCTTTTGCGATGGCAACCTCGCCCTGATACCACAACAATCCCGCCGCGCCCGTCGGCGCGATCACCAGCGGCATGTCGATGGTCTTGCCGAACAGGACTGTCTTCGCGCTCCGGGCCGAAACGTCGCGCATCACCCTGGGCGACAGCTTCAGCCGCCGAAAGGCCGCGCAGTTGTTCGCGAGGGCAATCTCGTCCTCCGCGCCCCGGTCGACGAATTCGAATATGCCGCGCGGCAGCCGCTTTTGCGCGGCCTGGCGCAGGTCGGCGATATTGAAGCAGCGGGCCAGCGACATCCGGCTAGCCTGTCGCGGCCGTCGATGCCCGCTCCGTCTTTGTGATCAATCCATCGACGGCGACGATCCTTTCGCCCGAGCAAATCAGCGGATTGACGTCCACTTCGCAAAGCAGGTCGGCCTGATCGTAAAGGAATTCGGAGAAGCGGCAGACTATGTCGGCCAGTTTGTAGCGGTCCACCGGCGCGAAATGGCGGAATCCGTCGAGCAACAACCCGGCGCGCAAAGAAGACAGCATCTCCGAGGCCTCCACGCGAGCGACCGGAGCCGGCGCCAGGGCAGTGTCCTTGAGTGCTTCCACGAAGACACCACCAAGGCCGACGACGACCAGCGGGCCGAACTGGGGATCAATGCGGCCGCCGATCATCAGCTCTATCCCGGGCGGGATCATGGGCTGGACGACCACGGCAGTGTTCTCGTTACCAGCCAGCCGGTGGAGTCGCTCTACGATCGCGGCGTAGGCGGCGGAAATGTCGGAGTCGGTCTTGAGGTTGAGCTTGACGAGACCGGCCTCGCTCTTGTGCAGGATGCTAGCGGCCTCGCCCTTCATCACGAGGGGCCCGCCGATGGACCGCAAGGCGGCGAGCGCCTCTGCGGCCGAGCCGACGGTATGGTCCAGCGCCACCGGAATATCGTAGGCGGCGAGCACGGCTTTCGATTGCCGTTCGGTAAGCACCGGGCCTGCGGCCAGCAGCATCGCGCGCGCTTTCGCGCTGGCCGACAACGCCGTCACGCGCGCCCGCTCCCGAGGTCTCGATCGCAACGCCGCCCGGCGTTGCCACTGCGAAAGCGTCCAGAAGCAGCGGTCCATGGAGCGGAACAGCGCGACGTTTTCAGCGGTTTCGCATTCCCGCACGCCGGGCCCCTCCAGCCACTGGCTGACCCAGACGTTGCACGCGATCTTGCCGTGATCGCGCGCCAATGCGTCAAGCGTGGCGATGCGCGGCACGGCGAACTCCTGCGCCAGCACGTGAGGCGTTACCAGCGCGCCGAAAGCCGGATCGGCAAACAGCGCGCCGGCGCAGTCCGCGAACATCTGCGGGTCGTTGACGATCTGGGCCGTGACATCGCAGGGATTGGCCACGGTGCCGAAGTCGGGGACGCGCGCGGACAGGATCTCGCGCGCGTTTTCGCCGAGGGGCGGCAACGGCACATCGGCCGCGAAAGCCGCGTCCGCGGCCATGATCGACGCTCCGCCCGACGTCGCAAGTACGGCCGCGCCGGGTGCAAGCGGCGCCCGTGCCTTGCCGAAGAAGCTCGCCACCTCGATCAGCGCCTCCAGCGTATCCACGACCACGGCGCCCTCGCGCCGCAAAGCGGCGCAATAGGCGGCGTGCGATCCGGCGAATGTCCCGGAGTGCGACATGGCGGCGGCCGCGCCGCTGTCGGATGTCGCCATCTTGTAGACCACCAGCGGCTTGTCCACCTCCCAGGCCCGACGTGCGGCGGACAAAAGGCGGCCTGGCTGGGCCACCCCTTCGAAGGCGCAGGCGATGACACCGCACGACGGATCGTCCGCCAGGAAGGAGACGAAGTCGGCGACGTCGACATCGCAGGAATTGCCCGAGGTCAGGATGTGCGAGAAACACACCCCACGCACCGCCGCCTGGGAAAGGGCCACGCCGAGGGCGCCCGACTGGCTGATCAGCCCGATCGAGAAGGGGCGCGCGGGCGTCCTGTCCGGCGTCGTCTGGAAGGTCATCTGCGCGCCGGACACGACGTTGAGAAGGCCAAGACAGTTCGGCCCGACGATCTTGAGCCCGCTTTCGGCCGCGATGGCCGTAAGGCGCTGCTGCGCCGCGACATCGTCCGGCTTGCCGGTTTCGGCAAAAGCGGAAGCGAAGATCACCGCGCCGCCGGCACCCGTGGCGGCCGCGTCGCGGATCGTCGCCTCGACATTATCCTTGGCCACGGCGACCACGACGCAATCCGGTGCCTCCGGAAGGTCGATGAGCGAGCCATAGCTTTTCAGGCCGCCGATCTCGGGATAGCGGCCGTTGACCGGGTAGACCTTGCCTTCGAAGGCATGCAGGTTCGCCTGGACGCGCTGCCCGAAGGAACCGGCACGCGGCGACGCGCCGACGATGGCAACGCTCGCAGGGTTCATCAGGCGACGAAGACTGGCCGCGCTATACGGTTCGGATCGAACGAATGCCATGGCGCCTGCCCTTATTCGTACCGCTTGAACTGGGCTTCACGCCAGGCGAGGGCGTTTTTCAGCCCTTCGCTGCGCCGCAACGCGTCGAATTGAACGAACTCCGGGGTTTCCGTCGCATTCATATTGGTGCAGGCGAGCACGCCCTGCGCCATTGCGGCGTCGATGCCCTGCGCCTGTGCGACGCCGTTCAGCGAGCGCTTGTTCCACTGCAGGCAGCTCAGTGCGACCTGGGACATGCGCCTGGCGATCTTGATCACCTCTTCCCGCAATTCAGCCTTCGGGTAGACGCGGTTGACGAGGCCGATGCGTTCGGCCTCGCGCGCGTCGACCGTATCGCCGGTGAAGATCATCTCGCGGCATCTCGCGCCGACGATCCATGGCATGATCATCGTCGCGATACCCGTTGCGAAGCGGGTTTCGACAACGCCGAACCTGGCATCGTCGGAGCAGTAGCGCAGATCGCACATCTGGGCGAATTCCAAGGCACCGGCGAGACAGAAGCCGTCGATCATCGCGATCACCGGCTTGGAGCACTTCCAGACGCTTTCGGTAAAATGGTGGTTCTTCGAAAGATAGGCATGCCATTCCGGCAGCGTCTTGCGCTCGGACTGGGCCGCTTCCTTGAGGTCGTAGCCGGTCGAGAACGACTTGCCGCCGGCTCCCGTTATCACCAGCACCCGCACGTCCGGATCGGCATCGGCGGCAGCAACCGCCTCGACGATCTCGGCGCGCAATTGCCGGTTGAGCGCATTGAGATATTGCGAACGCTGGAAGGTGATGATGGCGACGCGGTTGTCGATCTCATAGGACAGGCAAGTGTAGTCGGAAGACAATGTCATGTCCTTCAATCTGGAAGGGATGGGGGAGCACAACGCCCGCTGCCGTTTCCCGTCGGTCAGCCCTCGAGGTAGGCGTCGGCAAAATTTGCCTTGATGCCGTCGGCAACCGAAGTCAGGTCCCTCAGCTTCTTGTTGGTAATGGTCACCTGGGCCATCGAGATCAGCGGAATCTCAGGCAGGTCTTCCTGAACCATGCGCTGGAACTGGTCATAGAGTGCCTTCCGTTTGGCCGCGTCGGGTTCGATCTGCGCTGCCTCCAGCACCTTATCGACTTCCGGGTTATTGTAGCCGGAGCCGTTCGAATAGGAGACGCCCTTGATGAACGCCTTTGACCAGTAGACGCGCTGCGTGCCGATCGCCGGGTCCGGCCCGCAGGACGTGTAGTAGTTGGACGTATCGAAATCCCGATCCGTATAGACCCGCTTGGAAAAGGAGGCGAAATCGCTGATGCGGACATCGACCTTGATGCCGATTTTGCCCAAGGCGTCGCGAATGAATTCCGCGGTTTTCGGGAACTGCTCGCCGTTCTGCGCCGCGTCATGCCTGATGGTGAAGCGCACGCCGTCCGCGCCGCGCTTGTACCCGGCTTCGTCCAGCAACGCCTCGGCCTTGGCGGGATCGTAGTCGTAGAGCGGGACGTCGGCCGAATAGAACGTCTTGAGAGCCGGCGGCAGCGGGCCAGTGGCCGGGGTTCCGTAGCCGAACCAGATGTTCTTGACGATGAATTCGCGGTCGATCGCATGAGCGAACGCCCGACGAACCCGCACATCTTGGAACAGTTTGTTCTCCAGGTTGAACTGGAAGAACTGGGTCGGAGCCAGCATGGCATAGCCACGGGTCTCGTATTCCAGAAAAGGCACGTCCTTCAGGCGCACAAGATCGCTGCCCGGCACCTTGGATTCGCCCACCACGAGGACGTCTTCCGATTCCAGCGCGGCGACGCGCGACGACGCATCCGGCAGGAAACGGTAGATGACCTGGTCGACATAAGGCTTGGGCTGGTCCCAGTAGTCGGGATTGCGTTCGAGGCGGAGATAGTTGCCGCGCTCCCATTCGACGAACCTGAACGGGCCGGTACCGACCGGCTTGGTGTTGGCAGGGTTCTTCATCGCATCCGTCCCCTCGTACAGATGCTTGGGCAGGATCTGCGTGATCCACCCGGAAAGGCCGGCCATGATATAGGGAGCAGGCTTTGAAAGCTTGAGCACGACGGTCAACGCGTCGGGTGTCTCGACCTCGGTAACGTTGCCGTAGATCGCTTTGCCGCGGCTGTTGAACTTGAGCAGGATTTCCTTGATCGTGAAGGCGACATCGGCCGAGCTGAACGACTCGCCGTCATGCCATTTGACGCCGTCGCGAAGCTTGAAAGTGAGCGTCAGGCCATCGTCGCTTATCTGCCAGCTTTCCGCCAGTTGCGGCTTCGGCTCCAGCGTCTCGAGATCATAGGTGACGAGGCCGTCGAACATCTTCGGCGAGATGTTGTTGGTCGCAGCCGCCGCAATGAGCGCCGAGGTCAGCAGGGTCGGTTCGGGAAACTCGGCGATCACCAGCGTTCCGCCATGGGTTGGCTGCCCGAATGCGTTTACAGGAATGAAACTGGCCGCACCCAGTGCAGCAGACCATGCCAGAAGTTCTCTACGCGTCAGGTTCGACACTACTTCCTCCCGTTTCCCGTGTTGGCTTTGTATGCAGCCGCCGGTAACGCGCGGCTGCTGGTCTGCAAACGTCGGTCCTACGCCGTGTCCGATGGGCGGCCAGCCGCCCGCCGTCAGCGGACCTTGTAGGTTTTGATCGCCTCTACGATGGACATTCCCTCGCGGACGCTCTTCTGCTTGCGGTTTTCCGCATCGGTCAGCTCGATCGTGCGCTTGGCAACCGCTTCGGCCTCCTTGGCCGGCACCACGACGACCCCGTCGACATCGGCGATGACGATGTCGCCCGGATTGACGAGAACGCCGCCGCATACGATCGGTGCATCCGCCGAAATCGTCAAAAGCCGGAACTGCCCCGGCCGGATCGACACGCCGCCCGCATAGGCGCCGAAGCCCATTTCGCCGATCTCCGTTGAATCGCGCACGGCCGCGTCGGTCACGACGCCCACGCCGCCGCCGATGGAACAGCGCAGCGCCATGTTGTCGCCGAAGGTGGAGTAGCTCGCGTCGCCTTCCGCCGAGATGACGAGCACGTCGCCGGACGTCAGGCTGTCTATGACCTCATACAGCGCCATTCCCAGTTTCGGGTGCATGGCGGCCTGGTTCGTGTTGCGCGGAATGACGATCCGGCCGACGGTGCGCGCGCGGCCCTGGATGCGCGGGCCCGCGATGTGGCGCACGCTCGGCTCCATCGCTCCCTCCGGCAGACCGAGCTGATACATCGCGTCCACGATGGTGGAGACGGACAGCCCATCGAAACGGGAAACTTCCGGATCGTCCGCGGGCCTGCGTTCGGTGACGGCGTGCTTGGTCATTCTTGGCTCATTCCTTGTCCTGGAGCTGTCGGAAGGTCCGCTCTCTCCTGCTTTTGCGCAACTCAATTAGATTCATCATTTTTGAATTTTCGGCTGCTGCGGACGCTGCAGAGAGCAAAAATAAATTATATATATCAATCAGTTAGTTGGCTTCCCTGTCGCGTCGGCACTTGCAGGGAGGCAGCGCCGCAACCCGTCGGACATCGCCGTTCCCGGGATCGAGGCGATCAGGCTTCGAAGCCGCTTTCCACGAAATCCTCGAGCAGATCGAGGGTCATGATGCGCGAGAACTGGCCCTTGAAGTAAAGAAGCGGCTCGCCCTCCACACGGCGGACCGTATCGACGATGAGCCCCGTGATGATCGAATGCGTGCCGTGCTCTGTCACGCTGCTCAGTTCGCAATCGACGCTGCACAGGCTTTTCACCAGGATCGGCGAACCGGTCGTCAGCGAGGTCCAGGTGCCCAGCCCGAAACGGGATTCGCCGCGCCAGCCATTGTGCCCAGCGAAACGAAGCGCGATATCGAGTTGGTCGAACGCAAGGAAATTCACCGCGAAGCTGCGCGATTCCGTGATGGTGGCATAGGCTTCCGCATTGCGGTTGACGCAGACGAGAATGCTCGGCGGTTCAGCCGACAGGGAGCATGCCGCGGTGACAGTGAGGCCGCGGCGGTCGGCGCCCTTTCCGCTGGTGACGATCGACACGCCGGCGCCCAGATTGCGCATGGCGTGCTTGAACGTGTTGGCATCGATAACCTGGCGGGATGTGTCGACAGCGATGTCGGCTTTTGAACGATCGGCCACGGCTTGATTCCTGGGTCTGAGTTGAGTGACCGTCATATTCATGCCCGCAGCGCTTCGATGCCGGCGTGGCTCTTGTTGACGAAATCGGTCGAGACGCGAAGCAAAGGCGGCAGGAGGCCAGTCACCACGATGGAGTAGCCGCGCTTGGCGTAGCCGATCGCGGCGTCGGGAGACTGCGCGGCGATGGATGTCGAAACTCCATGCCGGATGCCCGCCTCGCTGACCTTGGTGACGGCCTCCTCGACCATGCGGTCGGTGTCGGGCCCAAAGCCGATGTTGGCGCTGAGGTCGCTCGGCCCCATGAGCATCAGATCGATGCCCGGCGTCGAGGCGATCGCATCGACGTTCTCGACGCCCAGCTGGGTTTCGATCAGCGCACCGGTGACGACACGCTCGTCCGCCGCCTTCATGGCCGCCGGCCCCATGTCTTTCATGAAGCGGTGGGCGCGCGTGTAGAAGGCCAGCCCGCGATTGCCGGTGGGCGGATAGTGGGTCTTGGCCACCATAGCGGCCGCCTGCTCCGCCGTCTCGATCTGCGGGATGATGACGCCGTCCGCTCCCGCGTCGAGCGAGCGTAGCACGAAATCGGTCGTCGCCTCGGGAACGCGGACCATCACAGCGATGCCGGCCCCGTGCCCCGCACGGATCATCTGGATGATGTCGCTGATGGTGATCGGTCCATGCTCGGCGTCGATCACCGTGAAATCGAAGCCGGCAAAAGCCGCGACCTCGATCAATTCGGGCGACGGGGCCGGACAGAAGGCGCCCAGCATGGGATCGCGCGCCTCGACGCGCTTGCGGAAATCGTGACGGCTTTTCTGTTCATGCATGGGGATGCTGGCCTCGATTGTTGACCTTGGGCGTTTGGAAACGTCGTGATGCCGCTTCCTATGCGCCCACCTGGGTGATGAGCTTGGTGTTCAGATAGCCTTCGAGCGACTCCGTGCCGCCCTCGGAGCCGTAGCCGGAATCCTTGACGCCGCCGAAGGGGATTTCCGGCAGCGCCAATCCCTGATGGTTGATGCTGAGCATTCCGGTCTCGATGCCGGCCCCCAGCATTTCCATGCTCTTTGCGGACCGGGTGAAAGCGTAGGCGGCAAGTCCGTACGAAAGCCGGTTGGCTTCCTCGATAGCCTCGTCGGCGGTCGAGAAACGGCTTACCAGCGCCATGGGCCCGAAGGGCTCCTCGTTCATGGCGCGCATTTCGCTGGTGGCGTTGGTCAGCACGGTCGGGCGATAGAAATAGCCCTGGTTTCCGATGCGCTCGCCGCCGGCCTTGAGTTGAGCTCCCTTGGCTATGGCGTCCGCGGTGAGATCCTCCATGGCCTGCACGCGACGCGCGTTGGCCAGAGGCCCCATCGTGACCCCGGCATCCAGGCCGTTGCCGATCCGCAGGTCGGCAGCCTTCCTGGTGAAGTTGTCGACGAAGGCATCGTGCACCTTCTCGTGAACGAGGAAACGCGTCGGCGCGATGCAGATCTGGCCGGCGTTGCGGTACTTGGCGCCCGCCATCACCCGTGTCGCCGCCTCGATGTCCGCATCCTCCATGACGATCACCGGAGCATGGCCTCCCAGCTCGAGCGTGATGCGCTTCATGTGTGCGCCCGCGAGCGCAGCCAGATGCTTGCCGACGGCGGTGGAACCGGTGAAGGAGACCTTGCGGATCACCGGATGCCCGATAAGGAACTCGGAAATCTGCGCCGGCACGCCGTAGACGAGATTGACGACGCCGGCCGGAATGCCGGCATCGACAAACGCCCTGACGAGCTCTGCCGTGCTTGCGGGCGTTTCTTCCGGCCCTTTGAGGACGATCGAGCATCCGGCGGCAAGGGCCGAGCCGATCTTGCGGACAGCCTGGTTGATCGGAAAATTCCACGGCGTGAATGCCGCTACGGGCCCGACCGGCTCCCGCGCCACAAGCTGGGTGACACCGATTCCGCGGGGCGGCACGATGCGCCCGTAAACGCGCCGCGCCTCCTCAGCGAGCCAGTCCGTGGTATCCGCCGCGCCCAGGGTCTCGCCGGTCGATTCGGCCAGCGGCTTGCCCTGTTCCTGCGTCATGAGGCGGGCGATGTCGCCGGCCCGCTCGCGCAGGAGCCCGGCGGCCTTGCGCATCAGTTTCGAGCGCTCGAAGGCGGAAATGCCGCGCCACGTCGCGAACCCGCGCGAGGCGGCGGCGACGACCTCTTCCAGGTCGGCCCGCTCCGCCTTGGCAACGAAGCCCAGCGTCTCGCCCGTCGCCGGATTGATCACGTCGATGGTTTCGCCGGAAGCTCCGGCCCGCCACTGGCCGTCGATGTGAAGTTGAGTCCGATGGTTCACGGTTCCGGTCCCTTCAAGGAGCCGCCGGGTTCTGCCGCAGGGCGGAAAGCCCGCGCATCAGAAGCGCATTGAGTTCTTCCGCAGTGCCCGGCGCCAGGGAGAGACGAAGCTTGCCCCCGTCTGCCGCGCCCACCAGTATGACGACTCTGCCGTCCGGCAGGAAATTCACATCCACCGACCTGGCAGTCATGTCGATCGTATTGACCATGTTCTTTCTCCCGGCTGTTTCGGCTTAGCGCTGCAAGGTCGAATCGAAGATTTCTCCAAGTTCCGACTGGCCCAGTATTTGCGCCGTGCGGTCGTGGCCGGCATGCAGGACATGGGTCTCCAGGTCGCGGATGTAGCGGCTCAGCGGGAATTCATCGAACAACGCGGTGGAGCCGGCGGCGTGGATGATTTTGTGCGACAGGTCGAAGGCCACGTGCGCCGCCGTCGATTTGGCCGCCATAGAAACCAGTTCCGCCTTGACGACATCACCCTCCGCCCAGGCCGCTATGGCACGGTGAAAGATGGCCCGCGCCGCGTCCAGCGCGATCTTCATTTCGCCGACGCGAAGCTGGAGTACCGGATCCTTGCCGCGGCCTTTCCTGGTCATGTAGCCAATGAACCAGTCGTACATGCCTTCGGTGGTGCCGAGATAGTTCGCGGTGAACCCAAGGTGGAAGCGCCCCTGCCAGCGCTCGCGCGGATAGGCGCCCGGCGCGCCGAGCACGTTGTCGTCGGGAATGAAGACGTTGTCGAGCGTGATCACCGGGCTTGGGGCCGCACGCATGCCGCTCGGCCGGTACCAGGCTTCGTCGATGCTGACGCCCTTCATTTCCCGCTCGACGATCACCATCAGGTGGCTGTCGAAATAATCCTTCGCGTCGGCGATGGTCACGAAAATGATGCCGAAACCCAGTTGCTCCATCGCATTGGTGGCGTAGTTCTTCTCGCCATGCACGATCCAGCCGCCTTCGGTGCGCTTGGCCTGGGTGTTCAGCATATACATGTGCTTGCGCTTGGCTTCGCTGCCCACCAGCGTGCCTAGGAACGGCCGCTCGAAGATCGGCTTGATGAAGCGTTCGCGCTGGACGTCGGTGGCGAGGTTGTCGAGCACCCAGGCCGCATGGTTGTGGACCTGATAGCAATGCGCGGTCCCCGAGCAGCCCCGTGCAATCACCCGCAGCGCCTGCAGGTAGGTCGCCGGATCTTCGGTCTCGAGATTGCTTCCCTTGCCGCCGATGGCCTTCGGCAGCGTCGTGGCGAGCCAGCCGCGCTCGAACAGGGCCTGCATGTTCTCCACCGGCATGATGCAGTTTTCGTCGTACTGGCGGCCCCGGGGACGGAACTCGTTGATCGCCAGATCGGCAAGTTCCTTTATCTCCGGCGTATTGAGTGCGGCTTCGGCATTGAACACTTGAATCGTCCTCCGTGGCGGGGCCGGGGAGGATAGGCGCAAGGGCGATCAGCCTCGGCCAAGACCTCCCAGAGCCTCAACTGGTCCGGTTCTAACAGCGGTGATCCACGCCGGATAATGATTTGAATTTCGGGGAAATTGAAAAAGATTTGTCGCCAATTGTCGTCTGCGCGCTCGTTTCGCCCATCCGAACACCCATCAGAAAGCATATTCATTCCAACGGGTTGGACGACGGCACCGGCAGCGAAGTAAACGCACCGCAAATCTTTTTCAGTTGCGCCGGGCCGACCGCGCCCCGACCATGCGGGCCACTTCGCTCAAACGGAGCGGCCGGCTGCGGCTGCTCGCAATACAGTTGGAATGGTCACAATGAACGGTGCGGAAAGTCTGGTCAGAACGCTGGTCGCCGGAAACGTCGACGTCTGTTTCTCCAACCCCGGAACATCGGAGATGCACTTCGTCGCGGCGCTGGACAAGGTCGACGGAATGCGCTGCGTGCTGGCGCTTTTCGAAGGCGTCGCCACCGGCGCGGCTGACGGTTTCGCGCGTATGGCGGATCGTCCCGCCTCGACGTTGCTGCATCTTGGTCCCGGGCTGGCGAACGGCCTTTCCAACATGCACAACGCCGTGCGAGCCTCCAGCCCGATGGTCAACATCGTCGGCGATCACGCAACCTACCACCGCCGCTATGATGCCCCGCTGACGTCCGATATCGAAGGCGCGGCGCGCCCCTTCTCGCACTGGATCCGCACTTCGTCCTCCGCCCTGGACGTGGCGCGTGACGGCGCGGACGCCATCGCGGCGGCCAACCGGTCGCCCGGACGGATCGCGACCCTCATCCTACCCGCCGACACGGCCTGGAACGATTCCGGCATGCCCGAAGGCAGCGTCGTACCCGTTCCGGCCGTGCCGGACCGGATCAAGACGACGCAGGAAGCCATCAACGAAGCCGTCCGCATCCTCAGGTCGGGCGGCCGCACCGCACTGTTCCTTACCGACCCGGCGCTTCGCGGCGAGGCGCTGAGGAACGCCGGCCGCATCGCGGAAGCGACCGGCGCCCGGCTCATAGCCCAGACGTTCAACAAGCGCATGGAGCGCGGCGTGGGCCGCGTGGCGGTCGAGCGCCTGCCCTACCCGATCGACCCGTCGATCGCGATGCTGAAGGACATCGACAATCTCATCCTTGTCGGCACGAAGGCGCCGGTCGCCTTCTTCGCCTATCCCGGCAAGCCGAGTGTCCTGACCCAGCCATCCTGCCGCATTCACGCCCTTTCCCATCCGGGCGAGGACATCGTCCATTCCCTCGAATGGCTGGCCGACGAACTCGGCGTGCGCGCCAAAGAGCCCAAGGTCGTCGCCAGGGAAGACCTCGCTGTTCCGACTGGCGCGATCACGGTCGACAAGCTTGGGCACCTGCTGGGCGCGCTCAGCCCGGAAGGCGCGATCCTCGTGGATGAATCGAACACCAGCGGCCGCACCTTCTTCGTCGCGACGCGCGCCGCCAAACAGCACGATCTCATCCACAATCTGGGAGGCTCGATCGGCTACGGCCTGCCCGTCACCATCGGCGCGGCGATAGCTTGCCCGGACCGTCAGGTCATCTGCCTGGAGAGCGACGGCAGCGCGCTCTACACACTGCAGGCCCTCTGGACACAAGCGCGCGAGCGCACCAAGGTCATGACCCTTCTGTTCTCCAACCGGTCCTACCAGATCCTGAAGGGCGAGCTCGCCAATGTCGGCGCCGCCAATGCCGGCCGCAAGGCTCTCGACATGATGGACCTGGGCAACCCGGACATCGACTGGGTCAAGATGGCCGGTTCGCTGGGCGTGGCGGGCTCCCGCGCGACCACGATGGAGGAGTTGGCCACAGCCTTCCAGGCAGGGCTGGACGAGAACGGCCCTTATCTGGTCGAAATTATGCTTTGATCGAAGCTACGTGCCGGTCCGTAATGTCGGATTCGGCATGAGATATCCGCGGTTCCAAAGGGGGTGGAACCGCTTTTCGGGAGGAGTTTGAAATGCGCTCAGAACCTGTCGCTCTGAGAAAACGGCCTGCCTTGGCCGGTCGCAACCGCGTCGAGCCCGCTCGATGAGCGCAGCCGGTGCAAGCAGTGGGTTCAGGCTTCTGGGCTATCTTACCCGGCGCCTGATCCATGTGATTCCGACCATGTTGCTCATCGTCGGCGTGAACTTCTTCCTCCTGAAGATGGCGCCGGGCGACGTCGTGGACGTGCTGACGGGCGAGGCCGGCGGCGCGACGCCCGAAGTGGCGGCGATGCTGCGCCAGCAATTCGGTCTGGACCAGCCCATCTGGCTTCAGTTCATGAAGTATATGGGCAACCTGCTGACGCTCAATCTCGGCTATTCCGTCGGCTACAACGATTTCGTCACCCCCATCATCTTCGAGAGGATTCCGGCCAGCCTGCTTCTGATGGGAGCCAGCATTCTGATCGCGGTGATCATCGGCGTTCTCCTGGGCGTGATCGCGGCCGCCCGTCGCGGCACATGGGTCGACAACGTCATCAACATCATGGCTGTCTGGGGCTTCGCCATGCCGCTGTTCTGGCTGGCGCTGATGCTGATCGTCCTCTTTTCCCTGACCCTGCGGTGGTTTCCCGCCAGCGGCATGTACAACGTCTACCAGAATCTGCACGGCTGGGCCTACGTGCGGGACGTGGCCGCGCACATGGTGCTGCCGGTTTTCAGCCTGGCGGTCTATTACCTGGCGATCTTCAGCCGTATCACCCGCTCGGCCATGATCGAGGTGTCGGGCCAGGATTTCATCCGCTTCGCACGCGCCAAGGGCCTCAGCCCGCAACGCATAACGATCCGCCACGTGCTGCGCAACGCGCTGCTGCCGATCGTGACGATCACCGGACTCCAGCTCGGCGCGATGCTCGGCGGCTCCGTCGTCATCGAGACGATCTTCGCCTGGCCGGGCATGGGCCGCCTGGCGTTCGACGCCATATTCCGCCGCGATCTCAACCTGCTGCTCGGTATCCTTTTTATCTCGTCGTTCCTGGTGATCATCGCGAACATCGTGACCGACCTTGTCTACGCATGGCTTGACCCGAGGATTGAACTGAAATGACTTCGGGTTGGACGGGTTTCGCGCGGCGCTTCAGCCACAACTCCGCCGCCATGTTCGGTCTCGTGACGATCGTGCTGATCGCCATGATCTCCATCCTGGCGAACGTGATTTTCCCCGGCGATCCGCTGTCGATTGCGGGCGCGCCATTCATATGGCCCGGAACGGAAAGCGCGTTCCCGCTCGGCACCGACGTCCTCGGTCGCGACATCCTGACTGGTATCGTGCACGGTTCGCGCGTTTCGCTGATCGTCGGGCTGACCGCGACTCTCTTCGCGGTGCTGCTGGGGATGACGCTCGGTGCACTGGCGGGCTACTTCGGCGGCTGGGTGGACGCCGCCATCATGCGGCTGGTGGAGCTTTTCCAGACAATGCCCTCGCTGATCTTCACTATTGTGGTGATGGTTTCGCTCACGCCCAGCCTGCCGACGATCGTGCTGGCGATCGGCCTGACGAGCTGGCCTCAGGTGGCGCGCCTTGTCCGCGTCGAGGTGCTGAAGCTGCGCGAGGCCGAGTTCATCCTCGCCGCGGAGGTGATCGGCGGGTCGAACACGCGTATCATCCTCACGCACCTGTTCCCGAACGTGGCCTCCATCGTCGTCGTCACGGCCTCGATCATCGCTGCGCATGCGATTCTTCTCGAAGCTGCGATCTCCTTCCTCGGGCTCGGTGACCCGAACATGATCTCATGGGGATCGATGATCGGCTCCGGCAAGGAAGCCCTTCGTTCGGCGTGGTATATGGCCGCCCTGCCCGGTGTGGCGATCTTCGTGACCGTGCTTTCGCTCAGCGCGCTCGGCAATGGCCTCAACGACGCCGTCCATCCGCATGGAGCACACAAATGAGCGACCGTTCCGCCATCCTCGACGTCAACGGCCTCAATGTTTCGTTCCGTAGCGCAAGCAAGCTGGTGCCCGCGGTTCGCAACCTGACGTTTCAGCTCAATCGCGGCGAGGTCCTTGCCATCGTCGGCGAGTCGGGCTCCGGCAAGTCGGCGACCGCGCAGGCGATCATGCGCCTGCTGCCCATGCCGCCCGCCGTGGTGTCCGGCGGACATGTCCTTTTCGAAGGCGACGATCTGCTCAAAGTCTCCGAAAAGCAGATGCGGGACCTGCGCGGCAACCGCATATCGATGATCTTCCAGGACCCGCTTTCCACCCTGAACCCGGTGATCAAGGTCGGCGACCAGATCGCCGAGGTCTTTGTCCGTCATTCGGGCATGGACTGGACCACGGCCCGCGCTCGCGCCATCGACATGCTGGACATGGTGCGGATTCCCGAAGCCCGTCGTCGGGCCGAGGAGTATCCGCATCGCTTTTCCGGCGGCATGCGCCAGCGCGTGGCGATCGCCACGGCCATCGCCACCAAGCCGTCCCTGCTCATCGCTGATGAACCGACGACCGCGCTCGACGTGACGATCCAGGCGCAGATCCTCGAACTGATCCGGGCGCTGCAACGCGAGGAAGGCATGTCCGTGCTGTTCATCACGCACGACATGGGCGTCGTCGCCGAAATGGCCGACCGGACTGTGGTGATGTACAATGGCGAGGCGGTGGAGGAGAACACGACGGCGGAACTGTTCGCCACGCCGCAGCACAACTACACCCGCGCCCTCCTTTCGGCGGTTCCCCGGCTTGGAGCGATGAACGGGCGGCAAAGACCCCTGCGGTTCCCCGCGATAGACCCGCAGACCTGGTCGGCGCGCGAGCCGCAGGAGACGCCCGACACCGTCGACGCCGAGGGAGCGCCGGTGCTGGAAGTGCGCAATCTCACGGCCCGCTTCGATATCAGGAACGGCGCTTTCGGCGGCGTAACCGGCCGCGTCCACGCGGTGGAAAACGTCTCCTTCGAGATAAGGCCCGGCGAGACTCTATCGCTGGTCGGCGAATCCGGTTGCGGCAAGTCCAGCACCGGACGCGCCATCGCCCGGCTGTTCTCGCCGAACAGCGGCGCCGTCCTCGTCGACGGAACGGATATCGCCACGCTGTCGGGAAAGACGCTGCTGGCGCTGAAACGCAAGGTGCAGATGATCTTCCAGGATCCGTTCGCGAGCCTGGACCCGCGCATGAGCGTCGGCGCCGCCATTGCCGAGCCCATGATCGTGCATGGAACGGCCAGCCGGGACGAAATCCGCGCCAGAGTCCAGGAATTGCTGCGTCAGGTTGGCCTGAAGCCCGAGATGGCATCGCGCCTCCCGCACGAATTCTCGGGCGGACAGCGCCAGCGCGTCTGCATCGCCCGAGCGCTCGCGCTCAACCCCAAGCTGATCGTCGCTGACGAATCCGTCTCAGCGCTCGACGTGTCGATCAAAGCGCAGGTGATCAACCTGATGCTCGACCTTCAGGCCAGCCTCGGCTTGTCCTATCTGTTCATCTCGCACGACATGGCAGTCGTCGAGCGTGTCAGCCACCGCGTCGCTGTCATGTATCTGGGAGAAATCGTCGAGATCGGCACACGCGAGGCGGTGTTCGGCAATCCGCAGCATCCCTACACCAGAAAGCTTCTTTCAGCTGTGCCGGTGCCGGATCCCGCCATGCGCAACCGACCGCGCGACATTTCAAACGACGAGGTGAAAAGCCCGATCCGCGCCGTGGACTACATCCATGAAGATCGCGGCTACCGCTCGGTGGGCAATGGACACCTGGTGCAGAACTGGGGCCCGGAGGAATGGAAGGCCGCCTGAGGCCGCCCGGTCTGCTACCCCGAAAACGATCCGGCAAACCTGCCGACGCCTCCCAAGAGAATGGAGACCCCCATGAGCTTCGACGCCATCGTCATCCGCAAGGACGAGAGCGGATACCGCGCCGCCAAGGAACAGCTTGATACATCGGCGTTGCCCCCGGCGGACGTTCTGGTCGATGTCGCCCATTCCACCATCAACTTCAAGGACGCGCTGGCCATCACCGGGAAGGCGCCGGTCGTGAGGACCTTTCCGTTGGTGGCCGGAATCGATTTCGCCGGCACGGTGAAGGAAAGCGCATCCCCCGCCTTCAAGGCGGGCGACAAAGTCATCCTCAATGGCTTCGGCGTCGGCGAAACGCATTGGGGCGGGCTGGCCCGGCAGGCACGCGTCAACGCCGACTGGCTGATCAAGATGCCGGCCGGACTGACCACCCGGCAGGCGATGGCGCTCGGTACGGCCGGCTACACCGCAATGCTCTGCGTCATGGCACTCGAAAACCATGGCGTAAAGCCAGGCGGCGAAATCCTCGTCACGGGCGCGACCGGAGGCGTCGGCAGCATCGCGATCAGTCTGCTGGCCAGGCGCGGCTTCACCGTCGTCGCTTCGAGCGGCAAGGCTGGCGAAGCCGACTATCTCAAGGACCTCGGCGCCGCCGAGGTCATCGACCGGACGACGCTGTCCGCGCCCGGCAAACCGCTCGCCAAGGAGCGCTGGGGCGGCGTAGTCGACACGGTCGGCGGCACGACGCTCGCCAATGCCTGCGCGGCGACGCGGTACGGCGGCGTGGTCGCGGCTTGCGGCATGGCGCAGAGCCTCGACTTCCCCGGCAGCGTGGCCCCCTTCATCCTTCGCGGCGTAACGCTGGCCGGCGTCGACAGTGTCTACTGCCCGAAGGAAAAACGTATCAAGGCGTGGGAGCAATTGGCGACGGAACTCGACCTCGCCAAGCTGGACACCATCGCCAAGGAAATCGGCCTGGACGAAGTGATCCCTACAGCCGGCGAGTTGATCGAAGGTCGCTTGCGCGGCCGCGTCGTGGTGGACGTGAACCGCTAGCCGGTCCAGACCGTCCCGGGTGCCGCCGCGCGGCAAGCTAGAGCCCGAGATAGGCCTTGCGCACGGCGGGATCGTCGATCAGCGCCCGGGCGTCGCCGCTGTGGACGATCGAGCCCGTCTCCATGACATAGCCGCGGTCGGCGCCCGACAGCGCCAGGTGGATGTCCTGCTCGACAAGCAGGATGGTAACGCCCTCGTCGCGGATGGTGGCCAACACTTCCATCAACTGTTCCACCACCACCGGAGCCAGCCCGAGGCTCATCTCGTCGATCATCAAAAGTTGCGGCCGCGCCATCAGGCCGCGCGCCATGGCGCACATCTGCTGCTCGCCGCCCGACATAGAGCCGGCCAATTGGTGCTGGCGCTCGCCGAGGCGCGGAAAGAGGCCGTACATGCGCTCCAGGTCGCCGGCGATCGCTGCCTTGTCGGCACGCCGGTAAGCGCCCATCAAAAGGTTGTCCTTCACCGTCATGCGGTCGAAGAGCTGGCGGCCTTCCGGCACCTGCACGAGGCCCACGCTGAACGCCTCGTCCGGAGTCATCGGAACTAGGTCGCTACCGAGGAATGCCACCTTACCGGTGCAGGCGATGACGCGCGACAGCGCGCGCAAGAGCGTCGTCTTGCCGGCGCCGTTGGAACCGACCAGGGCGACGATCTCGGCGCGGCGGACCTCCAGCGAAACGCCCTTCAGCACCGGCATTTCGCCATAGCCGGCACCGAGTCCGTCGACGGTCAGAAGCGGCTCGCCTGCCGCCGCCGGTTTCACCGCAGCGCTCATGCCCGCCTCCGTCCGAGATAGGCTTCCACCACCCGTACGTCGGACAGCACCGCGTCGGGATCGCCGTCGGCAATCTTCTCGCCGTGGTGCAGCACCAGCAGGCGGTCGGACAGGCTCTTGATCGCCTTGATGACGTGCTCGATGACGAAGATGGAAATACCGCGTTCGCGCACCCGTTTCAGCACCTCGATCACCTCGTCGATCTCGACGAGGTTCAGGCCCGCCATCACCTCGTCGCAGAGCAGCACCTTCGGCTGCATGGCGAGCGCCTTGGCCAGTTCCAGCCGCTTGCGGCTCGGACCGCCGAGCTCGTCGGCGCGCTGGTCGGCGAACTTGGCGAGGCCGACGAAATCGAGCTGCGCGCGGGCCAGTTCGCGGGCCCTGGCGAGATCGGATTCACCGCCGCCATGGCCGAACAGGGCTCCGACCGCGACGTTGTCGAGCACCGACAGCCCGGGAAACGGTCGCATTATCTGGAAGGTGCGGCCGATGCCCAGCCTTGCGCGCTGATAGGCCGGCAGCTTCGTGATTGTACGGCCCTCGAAGGCGATATCGCCGGCGCTCGGCGCCAACGTGCCGGAAATCAGGCTAACCAGCGTTGTCTTGCCGGCGCCGTTGGGCCCGATGACGCCGAGGATCTCGCCCTTGTTCAGGGTGAAGGAGACATTGTTGACGGCAACGAGGCCGGCGAAACGGCGCGTCACATTCGTGATCTCAAGGGCGGGGGTGGTTTCGAGAACGGCGCTCATATGCGGTGCGCCTTCAGGTTCTCGACGAAGTAGCGCCAGCCCGTCCTGCGGAAACGGCGCATCAGGTCGGCGACGCCGCGCGGCATGAAAATAACCGCCACCACCACGACGAGGCCGAAGAACAAGCCGGCAAAGCTGGTGATCTCGCTGGAGAGCAGTTCCGACACAGAGGAGAGCACGAAGGCGCCGAGCACCGGGCCCAGCACCGTGCCCGGACCGCCGAACACCGCCATGATGATCATCTTGACGTTAAGGCTGATGTCGAAGGCGCTGGCCGGGTCGAGGAAGGTGATCCAGTAGGCGTGGATGCCGCCGGCAAGCGCGGAGAATACGCCCGAAAGCGCGAAGGCCAACACCTTGTAGAGCGTGGTGTTGACGCCCATGACGGCCGCGCCCTCCTCGTTCTCGCGGATGGCGAAGAGGCCGAAGCCGAAGCGGCTGCGCGTCAGCCAGAACACCGTCGCGGTCGCCGCCACCAGAAGGGCGAGCGACAGTTCGTAGAACAGCCGGTCGTCGTTCAGCGGCGGCAGCACCAGGCCGATGTTCTGGCCGGCGATGGAGAGGTTGGAGACGATGGCGATCATCACCTGCGCCAGCGCCAGCGTGGCGATCGCGAAATAGTGTCCTTTCAGCCGCAGCACCGGCAGGCCGAGCAGGAAGGCGAAGGCGACGGCCAGCACCACGCCGAAGGCCATGCCTACCGCGAACGGCAGTTCCCACTGCACCATGGCGATGGCCACGCCGTAGCTGCCGAGCCCATAGAAAACCGAGTTGCCGAAGGAGGCATAACCGGTATAGCCACCGATGATGTTCCAGCCCTGCGCCAGCACGGCCAAGAGCAGCGCGTTGATGCCGAACTGCACCAGCACGTCCGAACCGAACCACGGCACGGCGGCGAGTACGATGAGCCCAGCAGCGAGCAAAATCCAGTGCAGCCTCTTCATGCTGTCTTCCCCAGCAGGCCGCTCGGCCGGAATATCAGCACCAGCACCAGCACGCCGAAGCTCGCGACGTCGCCGAAGGTGGCACCGACATAGAGAACCGTCAGGGACTCGATGATGCCCAATACCAGCCCGCCGACGAGCACGCCGAGGGGATTGTCGAGGCCGCCGATGATGGCGATGGCGAAGGATTTCGCCGTCAGCGTCGCGCCGATATAGGGATCGATCTGCGAGACCGTGCCGTAGAGCCCGCCGGCCGCGCCCGCCAGCCCGATGCCGATGCCGAAGGTTATCGCGTAGAGATGGCGCGGTTCGACGCCGTAGAGCCGCGCCGCGACGAGGTTCTGCGCGGTGGCGCGGATGGCACGGCCAAGCCTGCTGTGGAGCAGGAACAGCCACATGCCGACCGTCAGCGCGACGGCGACCCCGAAGGCCATCAGCCGTGCGACCGGCACCACCACCGGGCCGAGTGCGATGCTGGAGCCGGCATAGGAGGGGTTGATGGTGCGGAAGTCGGCCGAGAAGGCGAGCTGCGCCAGATAGGTCAGCACCACTTCAAGGCCGAAAGTGATGAGCAGCGTGTTGAACATCGGCGCCCTGACGATGAGGTTGAGCATGCCGCGTTGCAACACGTAGCCGAGGCCGAACATCACCACGGCGGTGATCGGCAGGCCGAGGAAAGGGTCGATGCCGAGATAGTTGTAGAGGTGCCAGGACAGGTAGCCGCCCAGCATGATGAAGGCGCCGTGCGCCAGGTTGACGATGTTGAGCACGCCCCATATCAGCGCCAGCCCCAGTGCCATTACGGCATAGAGCCCCCCCAGAAGCACCCCGTTGACCAGGATTTGCGCCAGCAGATCCACGCGCCGCTCTCCTCTTTGCGATCAAGTCCTGCGTGGAGCGACGGTGCACGAAACCCCAAAGCGCCGCTTCGCGCCTACCGGCGCCGTCCATCCCTCCGGACGGCACCGTCATGGTCCCTGCCGTCAGCGCGCGTTCCACGCAGGCATCGGGTACTTCGGCTTCTCGATGAAGCCTTTGGCGCCGTAGACGGCGGCGACCTTGTCTTCCTGCACCTGGATGACCGTCTGCGGCAGGTCGATCTGGCCGTTCTCGGCGAAGGCGATCTTGCCGTAGAGGCTGTCGAAGTCCAGCTTGGCGATGGCGTCGCGCACCGCCTTGGGGTCGAGCGTGCCGGCCGTCTCGACAGCCTGCACAAGCGCCTCGACGTCGGCCGCGCCGGAAGCCGCGTGATAGTCCGGTTCATAGCCGAACTTGGCCTTGTAGGCTTCCGCAAAGGCAGCCGCGTCACCAAACCATTTGTCCTTCAGGTCCGCCGAGGGCAGCCAGGCGCTCATGCCAAAAGCATAGTCCGCGTCCTTGCCAAGCGCCTTGCGAAAGTCTTCGCTTGGTACGCCGACGGTGAAGGAATAGAGCTTCGGCGCAACGGCCAGGCTCTTGGCCTGCCGCACAAAGTTGAGAATCTCCGTCTCGTGGCCGGCGACCAGCACGGCGTCGACATTGACGCTCTTGATCTGCGAAAGCAGCGAGTTGAAATCGCTGGCGTTCGAAGTGTAGCGCTCGTCAAGCGCGACGGTGAAGCCGGCGTCCTCGAGCAACGGCCGCGTGCCCTCGGCGACGGAGACGTCGAAGGCGTCGTCGGCATAGAGCAGCGCTACCGATTTCGGCGTGGGATCAAGTTCCTTCATCATCTTGATGGTTGAACCGAAATAGTTGCTCGCCGGCGCCAGCGTGCCGAAGATGTATTTGAATTTGCGCGAGAATATCTGGTCGGAGGCGCCTCCGCCCTGCACCATCGGCACCTGGTATTTTTCCGAGACGGCGGAATCGGCCAGCGCGAAATTGCTGGCGAACGGCCCGAGCAGCAGGTTCACCTTGTCCTGCGAGACGAGCTGCGTGTACTGGCGGACCGACAGGTTCACATCCGACTGGTTGTCATAGAGCTTAAGCGCCAGCTTATATTGCTTGTCGCCGACCTTGACGCCGCCCGCCTCGTTGATCTTGTCGATCGTGAACTGGTAGGCGTCCTTGTAGTAGCGGCCGGTGTTGGCGACCGGGCCGGTCAGCTGCACCGAGGCGCCAAGCACGAGGTCCTCCGCCATCGCCGGAACGCTGGAAAGGGCGACGGCCCCGAAAACCGCGCCGGCGAGCCGCATGGTCATGTTCGACATCTTTTTCTCCCTGTTCGTCGACTACGAATTATATCGTAGTTCGATGTAAGTCTACCGGGTTTGACCTCCTTGGGCGCTTTGGAAGAAGGGCGCGCCCCTGTGGATTGGATTTGCTGCGGATCACCGATCGGCAGGCCTTTGCGCCAGCTCGGCGACGGGTTTCTCGGCTATTCGCTGTCGGCCTATTCCGGCGCTGCCGCACGACAGGCATGTCCTGATCGCGGCAGGCCCAAAACCGAACCGCTTGACTGTGAGAACCAGCAGGTAAGCTCGGGCTTCCTCAACCGTAGTCCGGTTAGTCGGGGCAGATAGTCGCCGAGGCGCTGCGAAATCTGCAAAGCTCCCTCTTTCATGACCGCGATACAGCGGTCACGGTGCTCGGTGCTGTAGCGATGCTGGGGCGTCAGCACGTCGAGCGCAGCAATGGTGCGGCCGTCGAAGTCCTTTATCGGCACGGCGATCGCCCCGCCGCCGGCGACCAGTTCGCCTTTGCTTTCCGCATAGCCCTTCTTGCGGATGGAGCGGATTTCCGCGCGCAATCCTTCCTTGGTCACGATCGTGGATTTTTGCAGCCGCTGCAGGTCCGTGCGGGCAAGATAATCTTCAATCTCGTCGTCCTCCATGCCGGCAAGCAGAACCTTGCTGGAAGCGCCGGCATAGAGCGGCGCATGCACGCCGAGGTCAGCGGTGCGGCGCATTGCCTGCAGCCCTTCCAATGAATCGATGTGGACGCGCGTGTCGCCAGAGCGCACCGCCAGGACGATGGTCTCGTTCAGCTCGTTGCGGATATCACGCATCACCGGCAGCGCCACCGTATGGAGATTGGCCTGGCGGCGGCGGATGTCAGCCAGTCGAATCAACGCAAAACCAAGGCTGTATTCGCCGTTGTTGGGGTCGAGGTCACAAAATTCGTGGCTTACCAGTGTCGAGAGAATGCGAAAGACCGTCATCGCTGATGATTTCTTCCGGCGGCCTCACCCATCGGCTGGACCGGCTCGAAAAGGCCGGACTAATTCGGCGGGAAAAGTCGCAGCAGGACGGACGCAGCAGGACGGTGGCCCTGACCGAGGCCGGCACCGCACGCGTTGCGGGCGGGCGCGCCAGGCCATCGGCCCTCATGTCGCTGGCAGCGAGGAAAGCGCTGATCGATCGGACCGGTTTCGACCCGTTGTCATCGTCGTAGTGCTTCCGGCGTCGCCCGCAATATCACTTTCGGCGTCTCGATCAGCCATCATGTACCCCCTTTTCCCCATTCCACGCCTTGACAAGCACAAAACATCAGTATTTTCTCTTGGAAATAATATCACTTTCATTCAGAAATGATGCGTAAAGCGCGCTCACCGATGTCCAATGAGAGCATCAGGCGGGGCACTGGACCAGGAAAGCAGGAGAACGGGATGGCGGGCGAACTCAGCAAAATGAAGATGTACATCAGCGGCGAGTGGGTCGAGCCGGCATCCGGGGACTACTTCGAAACGGTGGATCCCTTCACGGCCAAGCCATGGGCACTGGTGCCGAGAGGAAATTCAGCGGACGCCGACCGCGCCATTCGAGCCGCGGACCGCGCTTTCAGGGAGGGCCCCTGGCGGTCCATGCATCCTTCCGAGCGCGGAAGGCTCATTCATCGGCTTGGCAGCCTCATCGAAGAACATGCGGATTCGCTCGCGGAGATAGAGGTGCGCGACAATGGCCGCTTGCTCGCGGAAATGCGGCATCAAATCCGCTATATTCCCAAATGGTACTACTACTATGCGGGCCTCGCCGATAAAATCGAAGGCGTCGTTCATCCCTGCGACAAGCCGGCGCTGAGCTATTCCCGTCCGGAGCCCCTGGGGGTCTGTGTGGGCATCGTTCCATGGAACGCGCCGTTGCTGCTTTTCTCGCTCAAGGCAGCGCCCGCCCTTGCCGCAGGAAACACCATCGTCATGAAGCCGGCGGAACATACTTCCGCTACAGCCCTGAAACTTATGGAGTTGGTCGAGCTGGCTGGCTTCCCGCCCGGTGTGATCAACGTGGTGACCGGGTTCGGCAAGGAAATCGGCGAACCGCTCGTCACGCACCCATTGACGCGACATGTGGGCTTCACGGGCTCGACGGCAACTGGGGCACATCTGTATTCGCTCGCGGCACGCGACGTGAAGCGCGTCAGCCTCGAACTGTGCGGCAAATCGCCAAACATCGTCTTCGACGACGCTGACCTGGACAACGCCGTGCGCGGCGTCGTCGGCGGCATTTTCGGTGCGACGGGACAGACCTGCATCGCCGGTTCGCGCCTGCTCGTGCAGAGGCGCATTCACGACCAGTTTGTCGAGAAGCTTTCGGCCTTTAGCGCCGCGGCACGGGTCGGCGATCCGCGCAGAGCGGAGACCCAGATCGGCCCCATTGCCAACTCCATGCAGTACGACAGGGTGCTGGGCTACATAGATATTGCCCGGCAGGAGGGCGCGAGCCTCGTCCTGGGGGGGAAGCGACCCGCGCTGGCCGAATGCGAAAACGGGTTTTTCATAGAGCCGACCATATTCACCGGTGTCAAAAACGATATGAGGATCGCCCGGGAGGAAGTATTCGGCCCTGTCCTTTCAACGATCATATTCGATGACCAGGAAGAAGCGGTAGCGATTGCGAACGACAGCGAGTTCGGCCTGGCAGCCGGCGTCTGGACCTCGGACATGAAGCGCGCGCTCCGTATGTCCGAACAGCTCGATGCGGGCAGCGTGTGGATCAACACCTATCGCGACATCTCCTACACGACTCCGTTCGGCGGCTACAAGAAGAGCGGCCTGGGACGCGAGAACGGCGTGGAGGGTATTCGCGAATATCTCCAGACGAAGGCGGTGTGGCTATCAACGGCCGAGGAGATCGAAAACCCCTTTGTCATCGGTTGAAGACCGGACCAGATCGAAGTCGGGCCAGGAGAAGGTGCACAAATGATCAAGCGGAAAGGCAGCGAAATCCTCGCTGACGAACTCGGGCTCAACGGGGTCGAACTCGTCTACCACGTCCCTGGCGAGAGTTTTCTTTCCGTGCTGGATGCCCTGGCGTGCCGTCATCCGGAAATCCGTACCGTCACCTGCCGCCACGAAAACGGCGCCGCCCAGATGGCGGAGGCCCACGGCAAACTGACCGGGCGCCCGGGCATTGCGTTTGTCACGCGCAGCCCTGGCGCCACCAACGCCGTCAACGGCGTGCATACGGCCTACCAGGATTCTTCTCCCATGATCCTGGTGGTAGGCCAGGTGAAGCGCGGGTTGATGGAGCGCGAAGCGTTCATGTCCTACGATTTCCGCACGATGTTTGCGCCCATGGCAAAATGGGTGGCCCAGATCGATGATCCGAGGCGCATCCCGGAATTCATCCAACGCGCCTACCATACGGCCATGACCGGCCGAATGGGGCCCGTCGTCCTCGTGGTGCCGGAAGACGTGCTTGAGGAGGAATGTATCGTCGCTGAAGGAAAGCCCTATACGCGAGCCTCCGTTGGGATGCCCTCCCCGGCCGACATGGAAAAGGTCCGCGCCATGCTCTCGGTCGCGGAGCGGCCGGTCGTCATTGTTGGCGGCTCCGGCTGGACTGAACAGGCACGCGACGACATCCAGCGATTTGCGCAGAACTGCCGCGTGCCGGTCGTCACGACCTTCCGCCGGCGGGACATCATCGACCATCGGCTGGAATGCTACGCTGGAGAAATCGGCATCGGCGCCAACCCGGCCCTCCTTTCGCACATCAAGGACACCGACCTGGTTATCATGGTCAACGACGCGCTCAGCGACGTGAACACGATAGGCGCCGGATATATGGAGGGCTTCACGCTTTTCGATATTCCCGTGCCGAAGCAAAAGTTCATCCATGTGACGGGCAGTCTCGAAGAACTGAACCGGGTGTTTCAGGTCGATCTCGCGATACTTGCAGACAATGACGCGTTTGCCGCCTCGCTCGCCGCGCTCCCTCCGGCCGACAGCGCCGCCAGGACGGAATGGAGCCGGCGGCTACGTCAGACTTTCGAGAGGGAAACAGCGCCGGGATCGTGCCCGGGCCCGATCGATCTGCCGAACGTGATGAAGTGGCTTCGGGAACGTTTGCCCGACGACGCCATCGTCACGAACGGCGTGGGCGCTTACGCGACGTGGAGCCAGAGATATTTCGCCCATTACAGACTGCACACGCAGCTCGGCCCGATCAGCGGCTCGATGGGGTACAGCCTTCCGGCCGCCATTTCGGCGAAGCTGCTCTACCCTGGACGGACCGTCGTCAATTTCGTCGGCGACGGCTGCTACCAGATGTGCGGTGAGGAACTCGCGACCGCTGTCCAGTACGGCGCGAACGTCATCATCGTGCTTTTCAACAACAACATGTACGGGACGATCCGCATTCACGAGGAAAACAAGCTCGATGGCCGCGCCAACGGGACGAACCTGGTGAATCCCGATTTCTGCATGCTTGCCAAGGCTTACGGCGCCCACGCCGAGCGCGTGGAAAAGACCGGGGATTTCGCCCCCGCCTTCGAGCGCGCAATCGGTTCGGGCAAGCCTGCGCTGATCGAACTCGCCCTCGACCCGGAAGCGATCCACACGCGTTATTCGCTGAGCGACTTGAGAAGACGAAGGTCAGAGAGGGCCTGAACCGTACGACATGAGGCAAGAAAATTGGCCGGTTCACCAAATCGATTGCCAGCCGGCAAGAACGCCCTCGGTAGAGGGGCGATCAAACCAGAGGGTGTCAAACACTCCCAACCGCACCAGCAAAAGGGGAAGTAAAATGAAGAGAATGATAACTGCAGTTTCGATCGGTTTCCTGGCCGTGGCCGCTCTCGCGCTCGGCAGCCCGACAACCGCGCTTGCCGATGACGCGATCACTGCCACGGTAAAGACCGACCCGGCCATGCATGCGATGCTGCCCAAGAGCATCCAGGAATCCGGGATCATCAAGCTGGCGACCGACGCGCATTATCCTCCCTGCGAGAGCTTCGCGGAGGACAATGTCACGATGATCGGCTGGGAGCCGGACCTCTGGGATGCCATCGCAAAGAAGCTGGGGGTGAAGGTCCAACCGGAATCGATCAATTTCGACGGCCTGATTCCCGGCGTCCAGAGCGGTCGCTACGATATGGCGATGGAGTGCATTTCCGACACGCTCGAGCGCGAGAAGCAGGTAACATTCATCGACCTGTCGGTTTCCATCAACGGCATTTTTACGCTCGAGGACAGCGCGGTTACCGATGATCCGCTGAGCCTGTGCGGCCTGAAAAGCGGCGCGCAGAAGGGCACGACATTCGTCCAGAGCGTCACGGACTTGTTTTCTCCCCTCTGCGTAAAGAACGGCAAGCCGCCGATCGCGACGAACGAGTTCGCCTCGGCAGACGCTACGGTCCTGGCACTGCTTTCGCGTCGCGTCGATTTTCTGGTCAACGATGCCTCCGCCGCCGCCTATATCAAGAAGCAGTCGTCCCAGCCGGTGAGGCTCCTTGTGCCGGATGTGCTGCCGAAGCTGATCGGTGGCCCCATCGTGAAGAAGGACAACCAGGAACTGGCCGATGCGCTGCTGGCCGCAACGAAAGCGCTGATGGACGAAGGCGTCTATGACCGCATCTTTGACAAGTGGGATATCGCGGCTCTGAAGCTGAAGACGCCCGGCATCAATCTGGTCTCCAAGGGCGCGACTGCGAACTGATATCCGAAAAAGCCAAGGCATGAGCTTCCATCATTGCCTTGGCGCCGCAGCTTTCCGGCTTCGATCGCCCAATCGGGAATCGAAGCCGGAAAGAACCGACCGGGCCAACCGTCTGGACTTCGATGAAGACAGCGCCGAATCTTCCTGCAGGACAACGGCGCATGGGAGGAAACGTTGGAAGCCATGCAAGCGCAAAAGTTCGATTGCCCCGTGCCTGAGACGCCGCTTGACCAAGCGGAGCCGAAGCGGCTGCACCGCGACCTTGCCTCCGACCAGAAGCTGACGGTCGTTCCTGTCCGCAAGCCGGGCAGGTGGGTCGCCGCTGTGGTCATGGCGGCGGTGGCGGTCTGGCTCGCTCATGGAATCGTTACCAACCCCAATTTCGGCTGGGACGTCGTCTTCGCTAATCTGTTTGAACCGGTTGTCCTGCGAGGGCTTGGACTGACGCTCTGGCTGACCGTGGCCGCAATGTGCATCGGCACGGTGTTGAGCGTCATTCTCGCGGTCATGCGGATTTCGGAAAACCCTTTTCTCAATATCCCAGCGGGACTTTACCTCTGGTTCTTCCGCGGAACGCCGATCCTGGTGCAACTCATCTTCTGGTATAATCTCGCGTTCCTGATACCGAAAATCTATATCGGCATACCCTTCGGTCCGACTTTTTTCGAAGGTTCGGCCAATGATCTGATCACGCCCTATTCCGCCGCCCTGCTCGGCCTCGGCCTCAACGAGGGCGCATACATGGCGGAGATCGTCCGCGCGGGTATCATGTCCGTCGACCAGGGCCAGCAGGAGGCCGCCCGGGCGCTGGGAATGAGGCCGGGACAGATTCTGAGGCGCATCGTTCTTCCCCAGGCCGTTCGGGTCATCGTGCCGCCGACCGGCAACGAGACGATCGGGATGCTGAAGATGACATCGCTGGTGAGCGTCATTGCGCTGTCCGACCTCCTTTATTCGGTCCAGACGATCTCATCCCGGACCTTCCAGACCATCCCGCTGCTGCTTGTTGCCTGCCTCTGGTATCTCGCCATCACCTCGGTGATGACCCTGGTCCAGGGACGGATAGAGAAACGGTTTTCCCGGGGGCATAGCGTGGCACCGGTATCCTGGTCGCGGTGGGTGTTCGGCGGCTCAGCCATGAGGAACTTGAAATGAAAATGCCTATGGTTTCCGCCGTTCAGGTAGGCAAGAGCTTCGGTGCGCTCCAGGTCCTCAAGGGGATCGATTTCGATGTCGAACTCGGAGAGGTCGTGTGCCTGATCGGCCCTTCCGGCTCGGGCAAATCGACCCTGCTCAGATGCATCAATCATTTGGAGAAGATCGATTCCGGCGCACTCTATGTCGACGGCGACCTGGTCGGGTATCAACGCAAGGGAGATCGGCTTTACGAACTGAAGGAGAGGGAAATCTCCGTCAGGCGATCCAACATCGGCATGGTTTTCCAGCGCTTCAATTTGTTTGCCCACATGACCGCGCTGCAGAACGTGATCGAGGCTCCCATCCTGGTCCAGAAACGCCCGCGCAAGGAGGTCGTCGAGGAGGCGGTCGCGCTCCTCGATCGGGTCGGACTGGGCAGCAGGCTCGATGCATATCCCGCTCAGCTTTCGGGCGGACAACAGCAGCGGGTGGCAATCGCCCGTGCCTTGGCGATGAAGCCCAAGCTCATGCTTTTCGACGAGCCGACGAGCGCGCTCGATCCCGAACTTGTCGGTGAGGTGCTCGATGTGATGCGCTCGCTCGCCGCCGACGGCATGACGATGATCGTTGTCACTCACGAGATGCGCTTTGCCGAAGAGGTGGCCGACAAGGTCGTGTTCATGGATGGCGGGATGGTCGTTGAAGAAGGGCCGCCGAGGCTGATCTTTGGCGCCCCCAGTCATGAGCGGACACGCGCATTTCTTTCGCGCATCATCTGAGCCTTGCCACGCATTAATCCAAGGCACGAGCGGCGTTTTTTCGCGCCCCTTGCTGAATAGGTGTATGCCGACCGAGGCGGCACCCGTGTTGGGCGATACCCGCGTCAGGCAGCGTGGCCGTCCCTGAACCTCCGTCTTTAGGAGGGGGCGCCACCAAGCGGCGTTGCGAGCCGTCGCGGATCGTCGTGCTGTTCAGCATCCCCGTCAGCATTCGGCAGCATTGCACTTCTGGACTACTAGCCCGGGGCGCCTTTCGAACGGCCTAGTCGTTCGCGGAGATGATGGAATTCGCGCAGATGTAGCCCCAGGTCATGTTGGGTCCCAGCGTGGTGCCGGCTCCCACCGCCCATGTTCCGAACGGATTAGCCATCGCCGCGCCCGCGCAATAAAGCCCCTCCACCAATGTTCCATCCGGTCTGAGCACGCGGCCGCCCGCGTCGGTCCGAGGTCCGCCCTTGGTCGAGACGATGGTTCGGTTGAATGGAATTGCGATGAAGGGGACCTTTTGGATGGGGGACAGGCGGCTTCTTCCGAGCCCTGGCCGGGCCGGGCTCGATACTGCCTTCTCGCGGTGAAATTGTTCGTCCACGCCGGAAGCACAGAACGTGTTGAAGCGCTCGATCGTTCGCGCGAGTTCATCGGCTGGCAGCGCGGTCGCTTCAGCCAGCGCCGCGATTGTTTTCCCGCTCCTGGTCCAACCCGGATTACGCACTGCAAAGTGCCGTACGATAGGCGAGTTCTCGAGAAACGCCTGGTCGCTGACCAGCCATGCCGGCAGATGAGCGGCCTGTCCCGTGGAGGGATCGCGTTCGTCGATCACTTCCCCGAGGTTGAAGCGATATTCGTTGACAAAACGCCGACCATGGCGGTTCACCACAATCGCGTTGGGTTCCTGGTGAAAAAAGGAGCTGATGCCGAACGGGCGACGTGACGCATTCAGCGGCAGCCCTCCTGTGATGTTCGCCTGATCCATGTGAACGAGTTCGGCACCGGCCTCGACAGCGATGCGATGGGAATCACCGTCATTTCTCGACGGGCTCCCGAGGAAGTCACAATGTCCGGGGAAATACCTTTCCCGCCAGTCAGCGTCCCATTCAAATCCACCGGTAGCCAGGACCACCCCCTTGCGGGCCAGGATATTTCGTTTCCGGCCATCCGCCTCCACCACCAGCCCCCTCACCTGTCCCCTCTCGACGATCGGGCCGATCGCGCGAGTTTCGAGCGCGATCCGGCAGCCATGGTCAAGGCAACCTTTGAGCAGCCCGGTGACGAGGGCAGTTCCCATCCCCCGGGCGCCGGTCAGCCAGCGCCAGAACAGTTGCGGCCACCTCTTGAAAACGGCTTCGATCGGATGGTGGAAGGCGTCGAGTTCAAGCATCTCCTGGAAGGTGAATACATGCGGGAGACTGGGGGGCTGCAGCATCCGGGCGTATCCCCCGACCAGATTCCTCCGTAGTATCCGGGGCGAAAGCATCCGCCCCATACGCATAGCCCCTGCCTTTTCGAGATAAGGATCGGACTCCTTGATCAGGGAGAAGCGCAAAGGGGTCTCCTTTTCAAGGAAGGCCAGCATGCTGGGAGCCTCATCGACGAAGCTCCGCCAGTGCGCGTCTTCGGTCTCTCTCCAGCCGTCGGGAGCCACCGCCCGGATGTAGGCAAGGGCACGCTCCGGGTCGTCCGCCAGGCCGGCGGCGGCAGCATGGTGGTTCGCCGGGACCCAGATGGCGGCTCCGGAAATCGCCGTCGTTCCACCGATGACACCGGCGCGTTCGACGATGATGGTGGAAAGGCCCGCGGCTGAAGTGCGAAGCGCCGCGGCCAGGCCAGCCGAGCCGGATCCCGCGACCAGTACGTCGCACGCTTCGTCGGCCTCCGCCATCGGCCTGTCTCCTTACGTTTTCCCCGTGAGGTGGGCTGGAGGCCACGTCAGACGACGACGCCTGCTGCCAGACGATTTCGGGCGGCACCGGTCCAGTATCTCCAGATCGAAGCGACAGGGCACGATGTCTGGAACCGCCTGGCGCCCTCAGGCCACAACCAGACCCGCATCCGCCGCTATAAGCAGCAGCGCCGCGGTGAGCGAGAAATTGACCAGGATCATGTAAAAATGCCGGTCGCGTTCCGGCCCGCTATACATGAACATGTTGTGGTAGAGAGGGGTCGCTACCACGAGGAAGGCAATCAGCACAAAGACGGCCGGCAGTATCCAGTATCCGGCGATGAGCGCCAGGCCCGCCACGACCTGGGCCGCAAACCCGGCAGCCATGACGGGAGCCGGCAAAAGCCAGCCGTAGCTGGTTTTCACCACCGTGACCCTCTGCTTGAAATGCAGAAAGTGCCGCACCCCGGCAATCAGGAAAAACCCGCCGATGATCACCCGACCAATCACCTCAAGAGTCGACACTCGCCCCTCCACATAAATGATATCTTTTCTGATATATTAATATACTACTTTAATCAAGATCGCGGCTCAAATTTGTCGTTGAAGGGCTCTTCTCCACCCGGTTTCGGGACCCAACCCCATGGCCGCGAGTATCCGAATGCCCCCTGCGCCACCGACGAAAGAGCTCGGGACCTTGCAACAACCGGGAAGCGGCAACAGCACGACGCCACAAAAGTGGCCGGACTCGTAGCGTCAACTAAAATATCATTATTGGGAATTTTTGATATGGAAATTGACGGGAGATACGTATAGCAATGTCCTGGGTCGATCAACTGCGGAGGATGCGATGAAGTTCAACCACACCATGGTGCGGGTGCGCGATCTGGATGCCGCTCTGGACTTTTACGTGCACAAGCTCGGGCTCGTCGAGGTGAAGCGCATGGAGAACGAAAAGGGCCGCTACACATTGGTCTTCCTTTGCGCCCCTAACGATATCGAGGCTCTCGGAGACAGGGCGCCTCAGATCGAGCTCACCTACAACTGGGATATCGAGGACTACGGATCGGCCCGGAATTTTGGACACCTGGGCCTGGAAGTGGACGACATCTACGCGGTCTGCGAGAGGCTGGTGAAGGGCGGCGTTACGCTGAGCCGGCCACCGCGGGACGGTCGCATGGCGTTTGTCCGATCGCCCGACCTCATTTCAATCGAACTGATGCAGAAAGGCGCGCCCCTGCCGCCGGCGGAGCCTTGGGCCACTATGCCTAACTCCGGCGCCTGGTAAAGCGAACGCGTGAAGGCAAACAGGCGCCAACCCAACCGGGACGATCTTTTGGGCGCCCAGACGGGTTGCGCCAGAAAGCCACGTTCTCCCCTCTTCTGCGATGCCCGGCGACCACCGGGCCTTCCACGCCCGTCGGCAGCATCACTCAATCAGAGACTGGAACCTTCATGCGCAACAGGATTTTTTCCGGTGCCCCGTCCGAAGCCATCGCCGGTTATGCAAAAGCCGTCATCGATGGCAGGACCATCTACGTTTCCGGTACGACTGGACGAGATCCAGTCACAAACGAGTTTCCCGAGGATCCCGCCCAGCAGGCGCGAAATGCCCTCTCATCGATCAACGATACTCTTCGTCAGGCGGGATCCAGCTTCGCCGATGCTGTGGTTAGCCGCGTCTTCGTCACAGATGCCGAGGCGGCATCGGCCGTTACCCCGGTTCTTGGTGAAGTCTTTGCCGACATCAGACCTACAAGTACCTTCCTCATCTGCCAGATTCCTGCACCCGGCGCGCGGGTCGAGATCGAGATTACCGCGTCCAGGTCAAGCTCCGCGGTCCCGGGCTGAACGGACAATCACCAGAAACGGGTCCGCTTCGCTTCCTTGCTCTATGGCCACCCCTCTCGCGGCCGCCCCGTAGCCTGCCATCGGCCGCTGTGGGTCACGGTCGCGCACCATTTGAAGCAGCTGCGATCAACCGTACCGAAACCAAGTTCCGGTCAGGGCAAGTCGGCAAGCGCCCTTACCGCCATCCCTTCCATCGCGGCGTGTTCAACCCGCCTTTGCCGAGGTCAATTTTTTGTCGAAGCGCATTGGCGACAGGCTCGAAATGTCGACGGGCGATTGCCGACCTGCGGCTAGGTCTGCAAGAACCTTTCCGGCCATCGGGCCGGGGCCAAAGCCGTGACCGCTGAACCCAGTTCCGACGAGCATGCCCGATATGCCCGCAACCGGGCCGAGAACCGGAACGACATCCGGCATCGTGTCGATGATTCCTGCCCAAGAGGTCTCGATCTCCAAGTCGGCCAGCCCCGGGAAGAGCTGGCAAAACTCCCGGCTTGCCTGTTCCACGCGAAAGGGTTCCGGGCGCGGACTGTCGCGGCTGGGTGGAAAGTCGGCGACCGGCACGGGAATCCGCGCTGGGAGAAGCCGCTTTATCGGCGCAAGATAATCTATGCGGGCCGCATCGGGATTGGATTTTCGGGTAGCCTCGTACCACCGCATGTGCCGCCAGGAATCGAGGCGGAGGTCATATTCCCCTCCCGCGACCGAGATCACATAGGCACCGTTCAAATCCTGCCGGATTCCGGTTTGCTGCCCCGAGATGCATGCCGGTATTTTCAGCTCGGGCCTTGCCACCGTTCTTGCAACCGTCGCCCGAACGAACTCCTGCGGCAGATCTAATCCAGCTTTCCTCAACAGGGCGGCGCTCCCCGCCCCGGCGGCGGTGATAACCGTGCTCGCGCGGTAAAGCCTGTCGCGAACCTGGACGCCGGAGATTTTCCCGGCGCTGGTGGCCATGCGCGTCACCGGTTCGCCGAAGGCGAATGCCACACCGGCCGCGAGCGCCGCATCAAAAAATGCACGGGTCGCTCGTGCAGGCTCTGCCTTGCCGTCGCTTGGCGTATACATCGCCCCGACAACGCCGCGATCGGTTGCCAGTTGAGGCACCAGCGCCTGGGTCTCCGCTGCCGACAATATACGGGTATCGAGGCCAAATTCTTCGGCCGCGCGCTTTTGCCACTCACGCCGGGAAACGAGATCGGCGTCGCTGAACGCCAGCGACAGATTTCCGCCTTGTTGCCATCCCACCCGGCACCCCAGTTCCGCCTCGATTTCCTTCCATATCGACAGGGCGCCGACCATCAGTGGAAGTTCCCGAAAGTCGCGGTTCTGCTGACGGACAAAGCCCAGGTTACGGCCGGACTGTGCCGACCCAGGTGCGTCTCGCTCGACAAGCAGGACGCGCATCCCATTCCTGGCGGCATAATACGCTGCGGAGCAGCCGACGATGCCACCGCCGACAACGATTACGTCCCAGTTACGTGTGGATGCCGCTTCCATCAACTCGCCGCGCCCCTGCTCTACAGAGAAAGTCACATCGTTGGGCTGCGGGATCAGCCGAAACCTTGGCAGGCATGCCGCGCGAAAGACATCTCATCTATCGATAACGACCGACCGCTCACCGCAAAGCCGTGACCATGATTTCCACGGTAAGGGCGGGGTCTGCCAGGCGCGATTCCACGCAGGCGCGAACGGGCTTGCCGACATCGGCAACCCAGGCCTCCCACACCGAATTGAGTTCGTTGAACGTAGCGGCGTCGGCCAGCCAGATCTGCGCACTGACGAGTTTCGCTTTGCTCGTGCCTGCCTGGGCGAGGTGATGGTCGATTCTCCGAAGAATCTCTTTCGTCTGCTCGGCGACGGTACCGCCGCGCGTCTCGACCGCGGTAAGGCCCGCCAGAAAAACGAAACCGCCGGCCTCCACAGCAAGGCTCATGCGATTGTTCTCGTCATGTCGAACGATATCGCCGCTCATTCCCATCTCCCATCCCGAGGGTCGTTCCAAAAATTATATATCACATCCCAATATATATGATAGTGTAAGTTCTGTGACCCCATTGTCAAGCGGCTGGAAGCCGCTCCTTGACGATAACGCCACCGCTTTAGAGCCACCGCAAATTTCGAATTTTCCCTTAGAGCTTCCATCGATTCCGGCCTCGCTACGATCATCGCCAACCAAATGACGCTGGACAACTCGTGTAAACTCGTCGTATTAATCCAACCAACATATGATATTATAATGGGATCGAGAGAAGGAATGGCGAACGAACTTCAAAGCTCGCAACCCCTTTACGAACAGATCAAATCGGCCATCGAAAAGCGCATACGCGGAGACGAATGGCCGGCCGATTTCCGGGTGCCTTCCGAAGAATCCCTGGCCGAGGAATTCGGCGCCTCTTCCCTGACGGTGCGCCGGGCCCTGCGGGAGCTTCAGTCGGAAGGTATGCTGGTCCGCATTCAGGGTCGCGGCACTTTCGTCGTCGGCCCCCGGATGCAGTGCGCCATATTTGATCTGCCCGATGTTTCGGAGGAAATTGCCCTCAGCGGCGGCGTACATACCAGCGAAGTGCTCTTTCTCGGCTTCGTGCCCCCCGACAGTCCGTTCGCCGGCATGTTGCCCCTCCCCTACGAGGGGCCGGTCTGCCACTCGCGCCTGCTCCACAAGGAAGACGGAACGCCCATCCAGATCGAGGACCGCTTCGTCAACCAGGCGGAAGCTCCCGACTATCTGAAGCAGGACTTCACCCGCATCACGCCTCACGCCTACCTCTTGCGGGAAACCGAAGTCACCTATGTCGACAACACGATCCGGGCCATCCGGGCCGACGAGGAAAGCAGGCGCGCCCTGGAGATCGACGGCAACCAGCCCTGCCTCCTGCTTGACCGCCGTACATGGCGCGAAGGCGTACCCGTCACCCGCAGCCGCTTCCTCTATCCCGGCGACCGTTACCGGCTGCGCAGTTCGCACGAAGCCACACCGAACCGCGGCGGCACCACTCAACAGCGAAGCGCCGCGGCATCCAGGAGAATCCGATGAGAGACTATGTTGCCCGATTGCGTGAACGCGGCGACCTACTCGTTGTGGACAAGGAGATCGACCCGTTCCATGAACTGGCGGCGGTCACCCATGTGGCCCAGAAACGGTGGGGCAAGCCCATCCTTTTCACCAACGTCAAAGGCACACGCTTTCCCGTCATTACCAACGTCTATGGCTCGCGCGAGCGCCTGGCGGAGGTGATCGGCATCGATTCGGCCGATTTCTGCCGCCAATGGAGCAATCTTGCCAATCTCGGCTCGGCAAGCGTCGGCGATCCCTTCGTCAAGGTCGAAGACCCGGAACTGACCGAATGCAAGCTATCTGACCTGCCGCTCATCACCTACTCCGATCGCGACGCGGCGCCCTATTTCACCTCGGCCATGTTCATCGCCAAGGATCCCGAGACGGGGATCGGCAACCTGTCCTATCACCGTTCGATGTATGTAAGCGACAGCGAGCTACGCTGCCGCCTGGCACCGCGTCATCACCTCACCATCTATCATGAGAAGGCCGAGAAAATGGGCAAGCCGCTGGAGGCGGCGATGTTGATCGGCGCGCCGGCGACATCCTTCCTCACCGCGGCGGCACCGCTGCCTTATGACGTGGATGAACTCGAGGTCGCGGCCCGGCTGAAGGGCAGCCCCATCGCCATGCGCAAGTGCAAGTACATCGACCTCGAGGTTCCGGCCGACACCGAAATCGTCATCGAGGGCCGCTTCCTGCCGAACGAACGCCGACCTGAAGGCCCTTTCGGCGAATTCATGGGCTACTACGTCCCCGAAGGTCCTAATGCGGTATTCGAGGTTTTGGGGGTGACGGTACGGCGCGACGCCATGTTCCACAGCATCCTGTGTGGCTCGGCCGAGGAAGTGCTGACGCTGGAACTGTCAGTGTCCGCCAACATCTTCCAGCGGTTGAGCGCGGCGCTGCCCGGCATTCTCGATGTCACCTGCCAGCCTTTTGTCAACCATGCCGTGATCAAGGTCGACCAGCAGTTCGAGGGCCACGCGCGCCAGGTGATGCTTGCAACCATTGGCGCGGAGCCGATCTGGGCCAAGGTGGTCACTGTCGTCGATGAAGACGTGAACATCTACAGCATGGACGATGTCATGTGGGCGACCCTGACCCGTTGCCGCCCCGACAAGGATATGCTCATCATACCCGACACGCCTTCCTTCTATCGCGACGAGGCCAAGGATCATTGGGGGCGCCTGCTCATCGACGCCACCAAGCCGTTCCATCGCAAGGCCGAATTCGAACGCAAGAAGATTCGGCTTGCCGACAAGGTCGATCTCGCGGACTGGTTCGAAAACGCGTGAGTGGATCGGCTTCATCCTCACAGAGCAGCGCCGGCGGGCCACAGCCTTCCAGGATCATCGTCGGCATTACCGGCGCCTCCGGGGCCGTTTATGGTGTCAGGGCGCTCGACCAGCTGAGGGCCGCCGGCATCGAAACGCATCTGGTAGTGACGCGATCGGCGCATCTGACGCTTTCCCAGGAACTCGGCATGCGCCCGGCGGAGATCGCCGAGCGCGCCAGCGTCTGCCACAACGTTCAAAACATCGGCGCCTCGATTTCCAGCGGATCCTTCCGGACGCTCGGCATGCTGATCGCGCCCTGCTCGGTCAGGACGATGTCTGAAATCGCCTCGGGCGTCACTTCCAGCCTCATGAGCCGCGCCGCGGACGTGGTGTTGAAGGAACGCCGTAAGCTCGTCCTGATGCTGCGCGAGACCCCTCTTCACCTTGGGCACCTTCGGACAATGACCGCGCTCGCCGAAATGGGTGCGGTCATCATGCCGCCCGTTCCCGCGTTCTACGCCGGGCCGCGTTCGCTCGAAGAGATGGTGGACCACAGCGTCGGCCGCGCCCTCGACCTCTTCGGCATCGACAGCGGCAAGGTGGTGCGATGGCAGGGAATGAGCGGCGACCGCGAAGCCTGTCCGAGAGCCGGCGACGACGACTGACCAGGCAGGACCTTACCGATGCAACCTATCATAAAAGTCGAGAAAACCTCTGATCGCCCTCGCCGCCGCCGTCCGGTCCACGGCGCGCGTATCGGCATTATCGTGCTCGACACCGGATTCCAGCGCCTTCCCGGCGATGTCGCCAACGCCCTGACCTGGCGTTTCCCGGTGCAATATCATGTCGTCACAGGCGTGCGCCCGCAGGACGTGATCGAGGGCGCGCCCGAAAAAGTCTTGCCGGCTTTTTACGATGCGATAGACCGGCTGACCGAATTGGGCGTGGACGGCATCGCCACCAGTTGCGGTTTCCTGGCGATGGTACATCCGCAATTGCGCGCCTACAGCGGGCTGCCGATAGCCTCATCCAGCCTGATGCAGATTCCGCTCGTCCTGCAGACATTGCCGGCGGACAAGACGGTCGGCGTCATCGTTTCGGACCGCAAGGCCATCACCGACAACCATTTCATCAATGTCGGGGCTCCTGTCGGCCTCCCGCTCGGTGAGCTCGCCTTTGACGGGCCGATCCGCGCCAATATGCGCAATAACGCCTCCCAGGTCTCCTACGCGGCACAGGAGCGCGACGCCCTGGAGACCGTGGAGCGCATGCTTGCCGAAACGCCGTCGATAGGCGCCCTGGTCAGCGAATGCGCCAATCTTCCTCCCTATTCGCAAGCAATCGAGAGGACCTTTGGCGTGCCTGTCTACGATGTCGTGTCGCTGGTCGAATGGCTTCATGCAGGCCTGATGCCTCGTTGTTTCCATCCGGAAACCTGCTGAGTACAGCGCGATGGAGGCGTTCGACCTGATCGTCGTGGGTGGTGGCCTCGTCGGGTCGGCACTTGCATGGGGAGCGCAGACTGCCGGAGCCAACGTCGTGCTGCTCGACGAAGGCGACCAGGCCCATCGCGCCGCTCGTGGCAACTTCGGTCTTGTCTGGTTACAGGGAAAGGGCGTCGGCACCCCGGCCTATATGCAATGGTCGCTACATGCGGGCCGGATGTGGCCGGAATTTGCCGCAAGACTGAGCAACGCCGTTCCTTTCGACATCGGCTGGCGGCAACCTGGCGGACTGCAATTCTGCTTGAGCGAGGCGGAACTGGACAAGCGCCGCGACGTCATCGCCCGCACCCAAGCCGATGGCGGTGACATCGACATATCCATCCTCGACCGTGCCGACCTGCGGGATCTGCTGCCCGGTATCGGCGGCGACGTCGTCGGCGCTTCGTTTTCCTCGCTCGATGGCCACGTCAATCCGCTGTACCTGCTCCGCGCTCTGCAACAGGGGTTGCAAGACGCCGGCGGCCGCTATCGCCCGGGGTTCCGGGTCGAGCGTATTGACGCGGAAAGAGATGGGTTCAAGGCAGTCGGCCGTACCGGTAGCGTTACCGGCAAGCGGATCGCGCTGACCGCTGGTCTGGGCGCGGCCAGCCTTGCCCAGCATGTGGGGCTTTCAATGCCGGTGAAGCCCGAACGGGGGCAGATTGTCGTCACCGAACGGATTAAGCCGTTCCTGCCCTATGCCACCAATTGCATCCGGCAAACGGTCGAAGGAACGGTCCTGCTTGGCAGCAGTCATGAGGACCGAGGTTTCGACGACGGGACAGATGTGCCTACCGCGGCCACGCTTTGCAGGACTGCGGCTCGTGTCTTTCCGGCGCTGGCAGAGGCCACGGTGGTGCGCAGTTGGGGTTCGCTGCGCGTCATGACGCCTGACGGGCGTCCTATCTACGAGGAATCCACCCGTTTTCCAGGCGCCTTTGCCGTCACTTGCCACAGCGGTGTCACCCTCGCCAGCGTACACGCGCTGGAAATCGGCCCGTCGCTGGCGAAAGGCCGGCTACCCGAACATCTTTCGAGCTTCACAAGCGGCAGGTTCGATGTTCACCAGGGTTGAACGCAATTCGGCATTGCCGGCTGGCGGCAACGTCCTCCACTTCGAGGGCTCTCCCGTACCTTTCCAGCCCGGCGACAGCGTCGCCGCGGCGTTGCTGGCGGCCGGAGCCTCACCTTTCAGAGAAAGCCCTGTCGACGACAGCCTGCGCGCTCCCTATTGCATGATGGGCGTGTGCTTCGAGTGCCTGGTCGAAATCGACGGTAGGCAGAACCAGCAATCCTGCCTGACAACGGCCCGCCCGGGGATGATCGTCAAGCGCCAGCACGGTGCGAGGACGCTCGGATGAACGCTCTGTGGGATGCTATCGTGATCGGAGCCGGGCCCGCTGGAATGACAGCGGCTACCACTCTGTCCGAAGGCGGTGCCCGCACCCTTGTCGTCGACGAGCAGCCCGCGCCCGGCGGCCAGATCTACCGCGCGGTCGAACGCAATATGGACAATGCGAGCCTTTCCGCGCTCCTTGGCCCTGACTATGCAGACGGGGCTGCTCTGGCGACCAGCTTGCGCGCCAGCGCCGCGGAACTGCGCTTCGGCACGAGCGTCTGGCGCGTGGATGCCGACGGCACGGTCTGGACGAAGGCCGACGGCAAGATTGAGCGGCTGCGGGCAAGGAACCTCGTCATCGCCTCGGGCGCGATGGAGCGGCCAGTTCCGGTGCCTGGCTGGACACTGCCCGGCGTCATGACGGTCGGCGCCTTGCAAATCATGCTCAAGGATGCCGGGCTTCGCCCTTGCGGCCGTCTCGTGCTGGCCGGCTGCGGCCCACTCCTCTATCTGTTCGCAGTCCAGTGCCTTGAAGCCGGTGTTTCCGACCTCGTGCTTCTCGACACCGCTGAGCGCGCCAATTTCATCCCCGCGCTGCGGCATCTACCGAAAGCCGTTTCCGGCCACGGTCCGGGCTACCTTCGCAAGGGCTTCGGCCTGATGACGGCGTTGCGCCGGCATGGCGTAAAAATCTACCGAGGCGTTTCCAACCTCCGCATCAAGGGAACCGAGCGCGCTGCCACGGCCATCTTTCGGACCGGAGCACGCACCCTGCGCATCGACCTCGATCTGGTTGCCCTGCACGAGGGCGTGATACCGAACCAGCAGATAGCTCGTTCCATCGGCTGCGCCCATCGATGGGATGAAGAACAGCGATGCTTCCTGCCGATCCTCGACCCGATGCGGGAAAGCTCCATTGCGGGCATCTTCATCGCCGGCGACGGCGGCGGCATCGTGGGCGCGGTGGCAAGCGCCCACACCGGTGCGTTGTGCGCGCTTGCGATCCTCAAGCGTCTCGGCAAGATTACCGAGGCCGAATTCGCAGATCGAAAGGCCATCGCGCAGCAGGCCTTAGACGCCCACCTGACGATCAGGCCTTTCCTCGACCGGCTCTATCGCCCGCGCGACGAAGTGCTCGTTCCAGCGAACGAGGTGGTCGTATGCCGTTGCGAGGCCATTCGCGCCGGCGCCATTCGCGACGTCGTCCAGCGGGGCTGTCTTGGACCGAACCAGGCCAAGGCGTTCCTGCGTTGCGGCATGGGTCCTTGCCAGGGCCGTATATGCGGTCCCACGGTCGGCGCCATCATCGCGCGCGGAACCGGACAGACACCCGACGCAACGGGGTATTACCGTATCCGCCCGCCCCTGAAGCCCGTCTCGATCGGCGAACTGGCCAGCCAATACGAGGAGGATTGATTTGAACGAACAGTCCTCCCCTGCCGATGCAGCATGGGCATTCCTGACCGACTTCTATGGGCGCGAGGGCGTTTCCCAAGCCTGCCTCCTCCTGCAGGATGAGGCAGGTCTGGACGTGGTGGAGATGCTGATGCTCATCTATGCCGACACAGCTTTGGGCAAGTCCCTTTCGGGCAGCGAACTCTCGGCGCTGCGAGCCGCAATGTCGAGCTGGCGTCAAGACGTGGTGCTCCCGCTGCGCGCGCTTCGCCGCACATTGAAGACGGCACGCAAGGATGTCGCGGACAATGCGAAAGAACAGCTGCGCACCCAGATCAAGAAGGCAGAGCTGACGGCGGAGCGGCTGCAAGTCGATTTCACCGCAAAATGGCTGGAGCATGCTACCGGCGGCAGCCCAGCGTTGGTCGCGACCCTGTCGGGACTAATTCCCGAACGCAGCCACGACAGCGCAGTCGAAAAGGCCATGGCGCACATCATGGCGGTGGCGCAAGCCGGCCAAGCCGCCCCTGCCCAGCCACCGGCCGCTCTTTAGACGCCGAGTTGCGCCTCGAGCACGCGCGGTGCCGGAGAAAACCTGGTGCATTCCCCGAAGGATTTTTCGACGTGATCGCAGGTGCATTATTACGGGAGACTGAATTCCGATGACCATTCCCGCCGACCCGCTCGATTCAGGTGGCATCCGTGGCTTCGGGCGCCGGTTGCGGGCCGGCGAGACGACGGCCGTTGCCACGACCGCAGCCTACCTGGCGCGGATCGCCGCCCTCGATCCCCAGTTGCAAACCTATGAACACGTAGCGGCGCCAGCCGCGTTGCAGGCCGCCGAAGCCATCGACAAAGCCCTCGCAGCCGGCATCGATTTCGGGCCCCTGATGGGTATTCCCGTCGCGATCAAGGACATCATAGCCGTCGAAGGAATGCCGACAACGGCTGGCTCGGACATCGATGTTTCGGACCTGATCGGCCCCCCTGGCGGTTTTATGCGCAGTCTTGCCGCCGCCGGCTGCATCGTCATCGGAAAGACCAGGGCTGTCGAATTCGCGATGAGCGGCACGGGTGCCAATTATCGGCGGGGCACGCCGCGCAACCCCTGGGATGCCACCGTGTTTCGAATGACTGCGGGCTCTTCCAGCGGCTCGGCGGCCGCCGTGGCAGCAGGCCTTTGCGGATTTTCGATTGGCACCGACACGGGCGGCTCGATCCGCGGCCCGGCTGCATTCTGCGGCGTGTTCGGCCTGAAGCCAACGGCGGGCATCTGGCCGGTTAACGGCAGTTTTCCTGTCTCGGCGACACTCGACACCATTGGTCCGCTAACCCGTTCGGCCGAGGACGCCGCCATCGTTTGGGCCGCTCTTTGCGGCATCCCCGTGCCTGCGGCAGCAACGATAAAAGGAACAAAGCTCGGCCGGCCCCGGAATCTTTTCAGCGACCGTCTGGACCGCGATGTAGCGGCCCGACTCGAAGATGCGTTGTCGACGCTTGCAGCCGCCGGCGCCACGATCGTGGAGATGGACATTCCTGAACTCACCGAGATCGATCCGCTCTTCCGCACGATCAGCCTGGCCGAAATGGCCGCCTCGTTCGGTCGCGAGCGGTTCCGCCGCACGAGTGAGTTGATGAACCCGGACATCGCCGCCAGCATCGCCGCCGGGTTCGACATAACGCCGACCTCCTATGCGAGTGCGCGCAGACGGCAGCAGGAACTTATGCAGATCAGCACCGCCTGGTTTGACGGGATCGATGCGTGGGTCGGGCCGGTAAAGTGGGGGCTGCCGCCGGCATTCCCGGGAGATTTTACATCCCTGTCAGCATCTGCCGCTCTTCTGGACGCCTGTGCCGGCCCTACGCGATCGGCAAATGTCCTTGACCTCTGTGCGGCTAGCTTGCCGCTCCCCCACGCTACGTCGACATTGCCTGCGGGTCTGCAACTGATTTGCCCTGGAAGGCAAGACGAACGGCTTCTCTCCCTCGCCCGTGCATTCGAAACAGTACTGGGACGCTCACCTTCCCCTAACCTCTCAGGCTTCGCAAACTCCTGACCACCCGTGGCTTCTTCAATGACCATCAGGCACTGTTTTTGGGTCTGTCGCAAAGTTTGATGCCCGGCGCAGAACGGCGGGCCACGTGTGCTAGCAAGGATTTCAAACCGCTCGGCCACCTGCCGTCGCGCATGTGGTTTCTGGCGGCGCAACTCCAAGCCTGTTTCCAGGAAGACCTTTGGCTTGACTCGGCTCGCCATGCAAACACCATGGCGGCGCGTCTGCGAACCGCCCTGGAAACCAGCTACGGCATCGTTCCACACCATCCGGTTCAGACCAACATGGTCTTTCTCAGGCTCGATCGCGCAACATGCGACCGCCTGCGCGGACAGGGCTTCAGCTTCTATACCGTGGAGGACGAGAAGGATGGTATGCTGGCAAGGCTGGTGACTTCGCACGCCACGCAGTCAAGTGACGTAGATCACCTGGCGGAAGCCATCGGTCGCGCCGTGCGCGATGCCTGAACCGCACCCAGAGATCCGGGAAATGAATCCTGAGTGTGGCGGTACCTGTTCTCTTCCTAAAATGCAGATGGATTTTCACGTCTGGTGCCGCGACGAGACAACTCGTTAAGGGATCGACGGGGTCACGGAAAATATCAAGCGAGCTTGCGAAGACGCAGTTGCAGGACCTCGAGCCCAGCAGCCACAACCAAGACAGCACCCGAAATGATGTTGGTGAATTCGGTGCCCACATTCATCAAGGCCAATCCATTTCGCAGTATCATCAGGAACCAGACACCGAGAAGGACGCGCCACATGCTGCCACGCCCGCCGGTGAAGGGCACCCCGCCCAGCAACACGGCGGTCAACGCGGTAAGTTCCATGCCAACCCCGAGCGTTCCGGATGGAGCGCTGTCAAGGCGAGCTGCGATCAACACCGCCCCGGCACCGACCGAAAGGCCTGTCAGCGCATACAAGGTCAGGATGGTCTTCTTGACCCGTATGCCAACAAGAAAGGCAGCGCGGGGATTGACGCCTATCGAGAGGATATGTTTGCCGAACGGAGTGATCGACATCGCAAGCACGCCGGCCGCGGCGACGGCGAGCGCAATCCAGGCAATGTAGCCAAGGCCGAGGAATTTCCCGCTCCCCAAAGCGACCACTGCTTCGGGAAAACCGTAGACGGCATTCGGGGCGAGCGCCAATGCGATACCACGCGCCGCCGCAAGTCCGCCAAGCGTAACCACGATAGGCGAAAGTTCGAATAGGCCGATCAGGATGCCGTTTACCAGCCCCCAGCCGAGACCCACCGCAACCCCGGCAAGGAGCCCTGGAACGGAGCCCGCATCCAGGAACACCAGACCCGCCACAACCCCGGCGAGTCCCATCACCGAGCCCACCGACAGATCGACATAGCCGGCCATGAGCAGCATGGCCGAGGCGACGGTAATGATGATGACGGCAGCGTTCTGAGAGATGAGAGCCGCGAAATTGTCGAGCGACAGGAAGGCTGTCGTGTTGGCCGCGAAAAACGCCATCAACACCAGCGTAGCTAGCGGCATCACGAAGTTGATGGCCAGGATGATGATCCTGCTCGGTGTGAACGCCGGTGCGCGCCCCGTCTCGTTCGAAATCGCGGTCATAGCGCAATGTCCTCTTTTGAGCCGAGCTGATGGGTTGCGCCATGCGCGATTTCGGCGGTCTGAGCCAAGGAAAGCAGTTCGGCTTCGCCAATGGAGGGGTCGACAACATGCGCAACCTGGCCATTCACCAGGACAACGATGCGGTCGGCAAGGGCTACCGCCTCCTCCGGGTCGCTGGTAGCAAACATCGCGGCCCGCCCCGTCGCCTCTTTGGCAAATCGGCGCAGCAACTGATAGATTTGCGCACGCGATCCGACGTCGACACCCTGGGTGGGTTCGTCCAACAACAGAAGCGCGATGTCGCGAAGGCCGCAGAGCCAGCGTCCCAGGACCAATTTCTGCGCATTCCCGCCGGAAAAGGCCGATCCGGCCGTTGTCGGACCGGACGGCCGCAACTGCAGATCGGCAGCCATCTGCCTGAACACCCCCAATTCCTTGCGGGGTTTGCGCATCAGGCGCGACATCTGGGAATAGTGCGGCATCATCAGATTTTCGACCGCGCTAAGACTGGGAAACAACGCCTGCGCAAGACGATCGGAAGCAACCAGCGCAACTCCTGCCGTCATCGCCTGGATCGTCGACTTGAAATGCAGTTCCCTGTCTTGCAGGGTCAGCCTGCCTGACCACGGACGACGCGCGCCCGCAATCGTCTCAAGCAGATCTGTCCGTCCGCTCCCCAGCATCCCATAGATTCCGAGAATCTCGCCCTCATTTATGGCGAGGTCGAACGGACCACAGTAGCTGGAGCGAAAGCCATGAAAGTGCGCGAGAACCTTCTGCGACATCTCGCGTGAACGACGAGTTTCCAGGGGAACGGCATCGGGCGAGATGGCGGCAACCAGTTCGCCGATCCCTACCTCGCTTCGGGCTCTCGTCCATAGCACCTGCCCTTCTCGCAGCACGGAAATTCGGTCGGCGACAGCCATGACCTCGCCCAGCAGGTGCGTCACGAATATGACCGCGACGCCCAGCTCATGAGCCAGGCGGCGCACAAGCGCCAACAGGGCCTCGACCTCGTGCTTGCCAAGTGCGGCGGTCGGTTCGTCCAGTATCAGGAGCCGCGGCTCGCGGCGTACCGAGCGTGCGATTTCGATGCCTTGCTGCTCGCCTACGCTGAGGTCTTCGACGATCTCATCCGGGTCGAGTTCAAGGCCGATGCGAGCCAGGACTTCAGACGTGATCCGCGCCTGGCCCGCCTTGTCCAGAAATCCCCATTTGGTGCGTCTTTCGTCGCCAAGAAAGACATTGTCGCTGACGCTGAGCGAATTCGCGAGTTGGAAGTGCTGGTAAATGATGGAAATTCCGGCATCAAGAGCTTCGCGCGGGGCGAAACCCTTGAATTCTCGTCCGTCGATGACAATCGAACCGGAGCTTGGATGGACCGCCCCGCTCAGGCAACCAAGCAACGTCGACTTTCCCGCGCCGTTAGCGCCGAGAATAGCATGAACTTCTCCCGGCCTGAACTCAAGATTGATGTTCTTCAGGACAGTGACCGTTCCGTACGACTTGCAAAGATCGATCAGCTGGATGGAATTGCGGGCGGTCATCTCCGACCTCACTTGTACTGGTCGATCAACTGATCCAGTTGCTCGGCATCGCGCGTCGTCGCCAGTTGGTTCGGAGACAGGATATTCGTTTCTCCCGTACCCTTGACCGCGTTCAGCGCGGCATCAATGATCGAATAGCCCAGCAGATCGAGGCGGATGGCAGCCGTGGCCTTGTAGTATGTCCCCTTCTTGACTTCGACCAAGGCCTGTTCCGAGCCGTCCATCCCACCGATGTAGACGTCATTCGGGTCAATCCCGGCATTCTGAAAGGCGCGCGCGGCCCCCACGCCGGGGTCGTCGGTGCTGCCGCCGATAAAGATCCTGAGGTCGGGATGTTCGCGCAGCGCGGTTTCCGCCATCGCAAGACCGCACTCCTGATCGGCACAGTCTTGCGCAAGCACGACGGGGACGTTGAGCTTCTTGAGTGCCGCTTCCGGAATTTCCCACTGCCCGGCCAACGAAGACTCGATCGTCAGTTCGGTCACTGCGGCCGATATCCCACCTGCAGGCAGGTGGTCCTTGACCCACTTCGTCAGGTCTTCGGCGATCAGTTCCCCGGCCTTGTTCGTATCCCAGCCCACCGAACCGTCCTGATCCTTCATCGGCTTGGTATAGGTCAGCCATTTAATGCCCTTGGCTTGAGCCTCGCGCTGAAGCTGGGTGAATGCGGTCGGGTCTACGGCCCGAATGACAATCGCATCGACACCCTGGAGAATCCAGTTCTCGACCGCCGCGCGCTGGGTCTGCAGGTTCAGATTGGTGGTCGCGTCGAGGAGCAGCTTGACGCAGCCGACTTCATCAGCCCTCTTCTGCGCATATTTCGCGACAGCCTGGACGGCCTTGGCTTCGCTGACGGGATGACTGTAGCCGATCGTATAGGTCTTTTCGCATGCCTGCGCCGAGGTCACGCCAACAGGAAGCGTGACGGCGACAAAGGCTGCGGCGAGAAACTGCGGGCGGTGCCCGGAAAGACGAAGAAACATGCAACAACACTCCCATGTTGAGGTTCTTGATCGATGCAGGTTTCCATCGTCGCGGCACATTGGTCGCCTTGTCGGTCGGCGGGCTCGCAATTCCGGGGTCGGTTGACCTGCTGACGGCAGAGCTAGCACCGTCGGCGGCGCCAACAACATTCGTCAAATGCCGTATTTTCGCCGGACCGGGGCAAGATTCCCCCGCACCTGTCGAGCAAGCCGGGCGTGGCTGTCCTCGCAGCGCAAAGACGACACGGGCGGGCGCGAGACCGGTCCGATCCCGAAAGAATTCGTCAAATGACGTATTTCCCGCCCTCTGTGCAGCCCATAGCCTTTCGTCATTGGGTGAATACTGCGCGCCCAAGACGGGCAGGAAGGAAGACCGGCTCGTAATCTCCCAATCGAGAGTTCAAAAGGAGCCGTCCATTGGAAAATCTGCACCTCCTTCCAGCCACGAAGTTGGCCGAAATGGTTCGCAATCGCGAGCTCAGCGTGACCCAGATCGCTCAAGCGACCCTCGCACGGATTGACGCGATCAACCCGAAATTGAATGCCCTGATCTACGTCGATCGCGAGCAGATATTGGACGACGCCAGGAAGCTCGATGGCGCGGTGCAGCGAGGCGACCATCTCGGCCCTATCCACGGCGTTCCCTATACGATCAAGGACAACACCTCGATGAAAGGCCTGCCTTTCACGAGCGGTTTCAAGCCGAACCACGGCAATGTCGGCACCTACGATGCCGATGTGTACACCCGACTGCGCGATGCGGGCGGGCTCTTCATCGGCAAGACGAATCTGCCGGAGTTCGGCTACTATGGCGGTTGCGAGGGCCACGAATACGGGGCAGCGCACAATCCGTTTAAGCACGGCCATTCCACTGGCGGCTCCAGCGGCGGGGCCTCCGCCTCGGTTGCCGCCGGAATAACCCCTCTCGCCGAAGGCAACGATGGCGCAGGCTCTGTCCGTATACCTTCGGCATTGTGCGGCACCGTCGGCCTGAAGCCGACCGTTGGTGTCGTACCGGACACCCTGTTTCCAAACCGATACCACTCGTTTCTCTTCCATGGCCCCATCACGCGGACGGTCGCTGATGCCGCTCTGATGATGGATGTCTGGGCCGGTCCCTCGGATGCCGATCCGAAGACGATCGAAAAGCCGGTGCCGTCGTTCGTAGCGGCCATCGCAGGCGACGTAAGAGGTATGCGCCTCGCCTGGAGCGACGATCTGGGGACCGGCGTCCATGTCGATCCCGAAGTCCTCGCCATCTGCCGCGATACCCTGAAGGACCTGGTCAAGCTCGGCGTCCGGGTTACGGAGGCGTCGCCCAAATGGGAGGGAGATATTTCCAAGGCCATGTGGGATGGACTTTGGGTCCCGGCCTTTGCCGAGGTGTATGATCTCTACGACTGGAAAGCACTGCGTGGTCAGGTCGATGACAACCTGATCGAGATCATGCAGGCGGCCGAAACGACCACGGCGGTCGACGTCGGCCGGGCCAGCGTCGTTCGCGGCAAAATGTGGGACGTCTTTACAGCCTTCATGCAGGACTACGACGTTCTGGCCTCGCCCACGCTGGCGTCGGCGACGTTCCCGCACGGTCATTTCTCGCCGGAATGGCTGCATGGAAAATCGGTTCGAGAACAGGTTCTCGACTGGCTGCTGACCTATCCCTTCAACATGCTTTCGAATCCGGCGCTGACCATTCCGGCAGGATTCACGTCGGACAATCGGCCGGTGGGCATCCAGTTCGCAGCACGGCCGCGCAAGGATGCGCTGCTGCTGCGACTTGCACGGAACATTGAGGAAATACGTCCTTGGGCAGACGCCTATAGGTCAATTTGACAAGGATATGTCGGCAGCCGATGCAGACCGGAGAGATGCGGCCCTCGGCCCCCTCTCGATCGGTCATGCTGCCGGTGAATACGGCAATCGAAAGAGGGCTCGCACTGCGGGCCCTTTCTATTCTTACCGGTAATGACCAAATTCGCATCGCGGGCGACCGGACACCAAGCCCTCACCGCAAAGGCGTTGACTTGTCCATTTCCGGTATGCAACATTTTTATAATTCTCGAAGATCCCGCAATAGCTTGTAAGCAGAATACGCCCCACAACGCCTGGTGGTGAGTATCGGAAGGCGAAGCGGATATTTTCGCAAAGCGGAGTGACTATCGTGGACATTCCTCTTGATATTGCAAGTATCGCAACAGGCGCTTCGGCTTGCGATGCGATGGCCGCTCAAGAAATACTCACCTATATGATGAAGAAGCGCCCTTATATTGCTTCTAGTCTCGCTATTTATGATCCCACTACTGGAACCCATCGAACCATCGCCTCGGTCGGGTACAGCAAGCGCGTCTTATCCCATCTCGACGGCTGGCTGGTCACAGACGACATCGCCTATCGTCTTTATCGGGATCAAGGGGATCGTCAGATAGCCCTCAAATGGTCAGAAATGCCCTTCAACTATTACGAGACCTTCTCGGTCCAGGAGGTCTTCATGCCGGCCGGATTTCGAGAGGGAATAACGTTACGGCTGCACACTCGAGACGGCCGCTACACCGGCAACCTCCACATCAGCACCGACGATCCGCGCTATCCCACCCGCGAAATGATGGCGAACGAGGTCCAATGCCTTCAGACTATTCTAGGCAACTTCACTGACTTGCTACGATCGTTTACCGCGCAATTCAGCGGGCAGCTTGAGGGTAGCAGCGGTTGCGTACTGACCCAGAACGGAGAGGTGGTAGACCTGCCTCGGGTTAATCCCTTGCCTGCAAAATTGCGTGAAGCACTGGCCTCTCGAATTACCGAGTTGGACCAGGGCCAGATCCCGGAGGTCTTTCTTTTCCGTCACGGGGCCGACTGGTATCGCGTTCACACGGGCCTCTTGTCCGGAGACGCCCGGGTCATCGTCGCGCAAGCATGTGAGATACCTTATGGCCTGACCATCCGGGAACTCGAGATCGTGGATCTCTTGATAACCGGAGCCACCAACAGCGAGATCGCCTCCGAGATTTTCGTGGCCCGAGCCACGGTTTCCAAACATCTGGAAAACATCTTCGACAAGACAGGGTGCAACACGCGTACATCGGTGGTTAGAGCGGCGCTCTCAAAAAATCTGCGACAGCTCCCGCCTTTCCGGGGCAAACACTGACCGCCTTTGCGACGTGGTCGAAACCCTCCGTTCGTAAAAAGGGTTTGTAGTGCCGCACCGGCTGTTTCCTTGGATGACCGCTTTCCCAGCCTCGCCGCCCAGAAGTCGGCGGCCGGAATACCGCCCATGGGCGACACTTCGGCAAGATTCCGCCGCGACCGAGGCCGAAGCCGCTGGCAACAGGGTCCATCTGGCACTCCGGCCGGCGGACGCACCTCATCGAGCGAGCAATGTCGGCTCCAGTAACGAGTGTCCATATCGTCGACGTCTTTAATGGCAGGGTTTTGCGGGCCGGGAACAGCGCGATGCCGCCAAGCCGGATTAGCACAGTCACATGGCAAGAAAGAAATCCGGCCCGCAGAATCATCAAAAGCGAACGAATCCTGACGGCGCTTTTAGGGCTGAAACCGCACATAACCGCCGTGCCCGTCGCAGGACAATAACGAACGATAATGTTGCCTGACCGCCCGTCTTGGGCTTTATAAGGGCAATGGCCTCTTACGTCGATCGAACCCCCAGGGACCGGGCCCTGCCCTCTCCGACCCGACCACAACAAACGCCACCTGTCGGTGACCAGACTGCAGCGGCGGTCTCATTCGGACATGATACGCCAATTGCCGCCGGCGACAAGGACGGTGAGTTACCGGACGTCGGTGAAATCGTCAGGGCAATGGGCCGTGACGTAGCAACTACAACCGCTGTCGCCCGGCGCGTCTCGGATGCCCACCTTGCCCGACCTGGGGCCGACGCAGCCCTTTTGTCCGGCACAGCCGATCCCGCGCCGACCTCCGCCTTACCCCCTAGCCTGCCGCCGGCAGCAGACAGCGCGGATGGCCACTCATCCAGCCATCGGGGAAAATCCGCCGATCCCACCCTCGGCGTGGCGGCAGGTTCCGCCAACACGCGCCGCGCCTATCAATCGGATTGGAAGCAGTTTGCGAGTTGGTGCCGACGCCAGGGGCATCCGCTGCTGCCACCCGATCCGCAGGTGGTCGGTCTCTATATCGCGGCGCTGGCGTCCGGCGCCGCCGCAGGTGAGAAGAAAGCCTTGTCGACGATCGAGCGCCGGCTGTCCGCGCTGGCGTGGAATTACGCCCAGCGCGGACAGAAGCTGGACCGGAAGGACCGCGCCATCGCTACGGTCATCACCGACGTTCGCGACACCCATGCAGCCCTTCCCCGACGCAAGGAAGCGGTACTGCCGCAGGATCTTGCCGCCATGCTGGAAGTGCTGGACCGCGGCACGCTGCGCGGCCTGCGCGACCGTGCCATGCTGTTGCTCGGCTTCGCCGGCGGCCTCCATCGCTCGGAAATCGTCGGGCTGGATGTCGGCCGCGACCAGACCGAGGACGCCTCCGGCTGGATCGAAATTCTGGGCTACGGACTGCTGGTGACGCTGCGCGGCAGGACGGGTTGGCGCAAGGTCGAAATCGGCCGGGGCTCTTCCGACGCCACCTGTCCCGTCGTGGCGCTGCAGACTTGGCTGAAATTCGCGCGCATCACCAGTGGCCCGCTGTTCCGACGGGTGACAGGCAAGGGAAAAGCGGTCGGCGCCGATCGGCTGAATGCCCAGGAGGTGGCTCGGCTGGTCAAGCGTGCCGCACTCGCCGCCGGGCTTCGTGGCGACCTGCCGGAAGGCCAGCGCGCAAAGCTGTTTAGCGGTAAGTCGCTAAAAGCCGGACTCGCCGCTTCTGATGGGGCTACCGAACGCAATAAGTAAAAGCAGTGACTACGAGCCTCCGCGTAAACCGATAGTCCGCCCATACTGGCGGCGAAGGAACGATAGCCTCACTATCACCAAGAGCTCCAAGTCCGGCAAGAACCGGCAAGGACGAGCCCTGCCCTCCTGCTGGCATACTCGAACAAGATCGGCTGCGCCGGAATGCACCGCATTCTGACTAGCACGTTCCACACGCACTCCCCGATCTCGACAAAGCCTGAGAGCTTCTCGAAGCGAGGAACTGTACAACGAAAGGGTCCCGTCTAGCGGCGTGATTCCGGAATGGCGCGTGCGAACACTCCGACCTTGCAGAGGTTCCACGGTGTTCATGTGCCGCGCTCACACCGAACTCGAGCGTCGAAACAAGGCTGCCCCTGCTTCGCCGAGATCCAGCTTGTCCGCGCCGCCACCCAGACCCATCGATCGAAACCCTTACCCTATTCCTGGTAGCCGCGTCGGCGCTTGGCTTTTTCGAGGCGGGCGAAAGCTGCGGCAGCGCCCTCGCCCGTCGGGTAGGAATCGATCTTCATGCGGCCGCGCGTGCCGATCCGGCCCCAGGCGCGAACCACCGACACCTCGCCGAACAGCGTCGGCTGCAGCGACAGGCAGTAGAAGCGCGCCATGTTGCGGGTAGGATCGATGCGGCGAAGGATCGTCTGGCTGGCAAGGCGGATCGTCATGCCCCGAATAGAGCGACGCCAATTGAAAGCGTCCAACGCCAATTTTGAATCGGTCGAGGGTCATCGATTCATGGCGTTGATCGGTCATTCCAGTCACGGACTCACGTGACCCGAGTTGACAGCTGTCAACGCCGCCAAACCCATCGCGCGAGCCGTCGCGTCTAACACGTTAATTTCCATTAACTATAAAGCGCTTGACCCGAATCGTCGCGTCCCTCATCCTCTTACGGTATTTACCGTATAAGATTGTATTTCGCGTAACTGGTTGGCGTTCACGTTACCTGCGCTTCGTTCCGTAGAAGATCGGACCGGCGTAGGCAGGATTCGGAATTGCCCACGAATCGGGGCATAAAGGATGCAAAGATGGCTGTAGTCCATTCTGAAGAGGATTTGAGCGTGGCGCCTTCAAGCCTTCAAGCGGCCGATACGCAGGAAGACGGCCCCGATTCCTCGACCGATCGCGCCATCGCCAAGGATGCCGAAATGCTCTCGGCCCAGCTCCAAGCGATGCGCGACCGGCTTTATGCGCCCGAGGCCAGCAAGGCGCTGCGGCGTTTCACCAGTGGCGAGGCCGCGAAGCTGATCGGCGTTTCCGACGGCTATCTGCGCCAGCTTTCCATCGCCGGCGAAGGGCCGCAGCCGGAGACAGGCGCCGGCGGGCGGCGCTATTACTCGCTGGAAAACATCAACGGGTTGCGCCGGCACCTAGCCGAGCAGAACCCGGCCAAGGCGCGGACCTACCTGCCGCGCCGGGACGCCGCTCGCGGCGAGCATTTGCAGGTGATCGCGGTCACCAATTTCAAAGGCGGTTCGGGCAAGACCACGACCAGCGCGCATCTGGCGCAGCATCTGGCGCTGGCCGGCTACCGGGTGCTCGCCGTCGACCTCGACCCGCAGGCCTCGCTGTCGGCATTGTTCGGCTACCAACCGGAACTCGACCTTTCCGGCAACGATACGCTTTACGCGGCGATCCGCTACGACGACGAGGCTCGCGAACTGTCGCAAGTGATCCGCCGGACCTATTTCGACGGGCTCGACATCGTTCCCGGAAACCTCGAACTGCAGGAGTTCGAGCATACGACGCCGCAGATGCTGGCGTCGCGCCATGCCGACGATGGCGGTGCCGGCGGACCGATGTTTTTCGCGCGGGTGCAGGCGGCGCTCGCCACCGTCGCCGACCGCTACGACGTGGTCGTCATGGATTGCCCGCCGCAGCTTGGCTTCCTGACGCTGTCGGCCCTGTGCGCGGCGACCTCGGTGCTGGTCACCGTGCATCCGCAGATGCTCGACGTCGCCTCGATGAGCCAGTTCCTGTTCATGACCGCCGACCTGTTATCGGTGGTGCGCGCGGCCGGCGGCGAACTCAATTTCGACTTCATGCGCTACCTCGTCACCCGCTACGAGCCCAATGACGGGCCGCAGACGCAGATCGTCGGCTTCCTGCGCTCCCTGTTCGGGGAACGGGTGCTGACCGCGCCGCTGGTGAAGTCCACGGCCTTTTCTGACGCCGGACTGACCAAGCAGACGCTGTACGAAGTTTCGCGGGAAAGCTTCAGCCGGGCCACCTATGACCGCGCGATGGAGTCGTTGACAGCTGTCAACGGGGAGATCGAAGGCCTTATCCTCAAAGCGTGGAACAGGCAGGCGTGAAGGAGGTCCGAATGGCTGGACAAAACCGAAAGAACCAGTTGAAGGCGCTGTTCCAGGCAATGGAGCCGCCGCCCGGCGAGCGACCCGTCGCCGCCCCGCCTCCGGCGGTTTCCCCCGTACAGGCCCCTGCTCCGGCGCCGGAAACGCGAGCCCGCACGGCGTCCGGGGCGATCAAGGCGATGGGGCTTTCGCTCGACGGCCTGTCGCGGGAGATCGAGGACGCACGGCGGCTCAAGGAAAGCCTCGGCACGGCCGAGCGTATCATCGAGATCGAGCCGGAACTGATCGATTCCTCCTTCGTCAGCGACCGGCTCGGCCACGACGACGGCGACGAAGGTTTCCTGGCGCTGGTGCAAAGCATCGAGACCAGCGGCCAGCAGGTGCCGGTGCTGGTGCGGCCACACCCGGAAAAGAGCGGCCGCTTCCAGACCGCCTATGGCCACCGCCGTATCCGCGCCGCCGCCAAGCTCGGCCAGCGCGTACGTGCCATCATACGTGAGCTTTCCGACACCGAGCTCGTGCTGGCGCAGGGCAAGGAGAACACCGAGCGCCGCGACCTGTCCTTCATCGAGCGGGCGCTTTTTGCCTGGGCGCTGATCCGGCGCGGCTTCGAGCGCGGCGTCGTCCAGGAAGCGCTGTCGCTGCACAAGGCGGAAATGACGCGCTACCTGCAGGTGGCGGAGGGGGTGCCGCAGCATATCGCCAGCGCCATCGGCCCCGCACCCAAGATCGGCCGGCCGCGCTGGATGGCCCTGGCCGAGATGCTCAAAAGCGAGGCGGGTACGGTCAAGGCCAACGACGAGATCACGAGCGAACGTTTTCGCGCCGCAGCGGACAGCGACGCGCGCTTCAACCTGGTGTTTTCGCGGCTGCAGCGCAAAACGGCGGCCAAGGCCGGGGAAGCGCAAACGATCCGCGACGGGCAGGGCAGGGCGGTCGCCATCGTCAGCGTCAGCAAGGGCCGGGCCCGCGTCGAGTTCGTGGACAAGCTAGCCGGCGGCTTCGAGGCGTTTCTCGGCGAGGAACTGCCACGGCTGGTGGCGCGGTTCAGGCAGGAAACAAGCGGCTCGGCCGAACCGGAATAGGGTTATCCTGACGGCCGGGAGGAGATGCTCAGCATCTACTCAACGACCTGAAGGGACGTAGAGCGTCGGTATCCAAAGCGTAACAGGTAGGAAACAGAAGGAAAAATCGGCAAGAAAAAGGCCCCCGAAACGTCGCCATTCCGGAAGCCCTCATCAATGTAGCGATTGTGAGAGAATCATTTCCGGACCGACTTGTCAACACTGGACGTGTTCCGGAACGCCTTCGGCTTGCCTTTTATTGAGGTGAACGAAGATGATCGAGCCTATTTCGACGACGCCCTTTGGGCGGCGATCGCTGACGCTTGCGATGTTGGCGGGACAGATGGCCTCCGAAAGCTGCGAGCCCGGCGCCAGCGTCAACAAATGGCAGGTGTTTCGCGCCGTCTGCGAGGCCAGGACGAAGCTCGGCGCCAGCGACAGGGCGCTCGGCGTGCTCAACGCGCTGCTGAGCTTCCATCCCGACACCGACCTGGTCGAAGGGGAGGGGCTTGTGGTCTTTCCGTCCAATGCTCAGCTTTCGCTGCGCGCGCACGGCATGGCGCCAGCGACCCTGCGGCGGCACCTGGCGGTGCTGGTGGAATGCGGGCTCGTCGTGCGCCGCGACAGCCCGAACGGCAAGCGCTATGCCCGAAAGGACCAGAGCGGCGACATCCGCCAGGCCTTCGGCTTCGACCTGACGCCGCTGCTGGCGCGGGCCCGGGAATTCGAGGCCATGGCCGAGGCCGTACGTAGCGAACGGCGCGCCCTGCAGCTGCTCAAGGAACGCATCACCATCCTGCGCCGCGATATCAGCAAGATGCTGTCCTTCGGCCCCGAGGAAGGGATTTTGACCGACTGGCAGGGCTACCGTCTTGCGTACCAAGAGATAGTCTCGCAGATCCCGCGCACGGCCAGCCGCACGGAACTGGAGCCGATAGCACAGGCGCTCGCCCAACTCGCCCAGAGCGTACGCAAGGTGCTGGAAAACCATGTTAAAACACAAAATCCAAGCGCCAATGAGTCCCATAGTGAGCGCCACATACAGAATCCAGAAACCGAATCTCATGAGATTGAACCGCGCGCCGAAAAAGCGCCGAAGCGACATACCCGCCCGACACCGGAAACCCGCAACAGGCCGTCGAGGGGTTATCCGCTCGAATTGGTGCTACGAGCGTGCCCCGACATTGTCCACTACGCCCGGAATGGAGTTTCGGATTGGGGAGCGCTGGTCGATGCCGCGAACCTGGTCCGTGGTGCCCTCGGCATCAGCCTCGACGCCTGGCAACAAGCCTGTGCAACGATGGGACCCGCCGATGCTGCCATCAGCGTGGCGACGATCCTGCAGCGGACCGAACAGATCAACAATCCCGGCGGCTATCTGCGCAGCCTGACCGGGAAGGCGAGGGCAGGGCGGTTTTCCGCCGGACCAATGCTGATGGCCTTGTTACGAACAGCAGACCCTGGGCAAAGAGCTAAGACAGGTTGATCCCGTTCCCTGGCTCTTGCTCCACCTCGCGGCTTGCCGACCGACAGGAACCCCCGCAGCGACAGAGAACAGACAACGTCGAAGGATCAACGCTAAGCAAAGCAAGCCGGTGCTGTTCGGTGAGACACATGCAGCCGCCCAACTACGTCAGACAGGCGTCCAAGATGGTCTCCGCGTCGATGGTAGCGATCGCACAATGCCCACCGCCATGCCGATCCCGGCGATGTCCGGCCACGCATTGCCTTTGTCCCCGGCGGGAATTGGCGTATTATGCTTGCGGAAAATTGTCGGTGCGATCCAGCCCGTCCCAGGGTGTTTCTGCGATCTGCAGGGAGGACGAGGCCTGGTTTGCCAGAGCGGGATCGCTGCGGGAAGCCGTTTCCGCCGTAAAGCTTGAGAAGAGCCGCTGAATGAACATTATCGTTCGTTCTTGATGGACGACAGGCGCGGCGGATAGGGCGCAAATCGATTGCCAAAAGCGCCGTACTGATTCATCCTGCCATCGATGATTCTGCGGCCCCACTCTCTTCCCCGCCATTCCGGCCCGCTTCCCGGAATTACGACCGCTATGCAGGAAGCCCGCGTGCCAAGCTGGCTGCGCCGTGCCGTTTCCGATAAGCAAGGCCTTGCAGGCAAAGGCGTGGAGGAGATCGCGCTCCTTGCCGGCGGCGCCATCGCCACGCTCGACACGGTGGTGCGCGGGCAGGAAAGATGGGCCGGTGCCTGGCGGCAGCGCCTGGCACTTTCGGCCGCAGCGCTTGCCGCTCGGCAGGCGGGTCGCGTCGAGGATGAACCCGCTTTGCGCGACGCCCTGCTGCTGACGCGACAGGGGGACGATGTGGGCCCTGCCGGCCGTATCCTGTCCGCCTGGCGCAGGCTGGCCGCAACGCCGGCGGACAAACTGTTGTCGGAGGCGAGCGTCCGCGCGGTGATGGATAATTTCGGGCTGGCGTATGACGGCGGGAACATGAGTTGCCTGACCGACGATCTCCGCCACCTATCCGCCGATGACGGGATGGTAGCGATGATGACCAGGGCTTTCGCGGTCGCGGAACAATACGGCTTGGGGCGGGCCCTTGGGGCATGGCTCGCCGACGCTTTGCTGGCGCAGCGGCTGGTCTGGACGCACGCGGTGCCGCTGCTGGGTGCGGAGGCGGCATTGGGAACGACCCGGTCGCGTCGGCCGGTGGCTGCCGGCCTGCCTCAGGCAGATGACGCAGAAGCCGGCAGAACAAAGAGCCTACTTGCCGCACAGGCGCGGGCGGCCCTGCGCGCCATCGACCTGTCAACCGAGCTCGGGCGCTGCGCGGACAAACTCCTCGCCGTTGCGCCGAAGCTCCGGGCCAAGGCGTCCGACGCCGTCGTCGAGCGGCTTTTGTCGGACGACGCGGTCATCGCTTCGGAGAAGATCGCCGGAATGAGTGACCGCGGTCTCCGCCGGCTGTTCGATCGGCTGATGGAACTCGGCGCCGTGCGCGAACTCTCCGGTCGCTCGACCTTCCGTGTCTACGGACTGTGAGTGCTATGGCCGAGACAGCGCGCATTACACGGGGGAGGGGGCAACCGGGCGACGGCCGGTCAGATGCCTATTTCGATAGGGAACTGGTTCACCTGCCGGCCGAGGCGCGCTGGCGCGAATGGATGCATCGCGTAGAGGCGACCATTTTCGCCGCCAGCGAGCCGGTCGGCCGCGAGACCCTGGCCCGCATCGTCGGCCAGAACTGCAGCGTCGATCTTCTGATCGACGACATCCGCGAAGAGTTACGCGGCCGGCCCTACGACCTCGTCGCCGTCGCCGGCGGCTGGAAGCATCTCACCCGGCCGGCCTATTCCGACGCCGTCCGCACCGCATTCGGTACCGGCGCCGCCGGCAGCGGGCGTGCCAGGGACCTCAGCCAATCCGAAGTGCTGGTGCTGAACGCTATCGCCTATTTCCAGCCGATCACGCGCGGAGAGCTGTCATCCTTCTTCGGCAAGGAGGTCAGCCGCGACCTGATCGGCCATCTACGCGGCGCCGGCCTCATCGCCTTCGGGCCGCGCAGCCCGACGCCCGGCGCGCCCTACACCTATGTGACAACCAAGGAATTCCTGCTCGAGTTCGGCCTCGATACGCTGCGAGACCTGCCCGATTTCGAGGCGCTAGAGGACGCAGGCCTGCTGTCCAAGGAAAAGCTGCTGGCCGGGGATATTCCGGTCGGGCTGGCGGATGAAGAGGCGGGATAAAGCCGCCTCTAGCCGCGACGGGTCGGTGCCCCACGGAACCGTCAGATAAAATTCAGGCTAGCCCGCTTTCGGGAACAGATGCCGTTCACAGGGAAATAACGAATCTCAGGGCGACCACGAGGAGGAATATCCCGAAGCTGATCTCCAGTTTTCTCTTGGACATGGCATGAGCCAAACGGGCTCCCCAGGGGGCCGCCAGCGAGCTTGCCGGGAACACCAGAATGAGGCCGACCAGGGAAACATAGCCGATGCTGTAAGGCCACTGGAGCAAGGCTACATCGCCATACTGGCTCGACTTTCCCCATCCTGCCGCCATGTAGGACAGCGCGCCGGGAATGGCGATCAACGGTCCGAGGCCGGAGGAAGTCGCGACGGCGCGGTGGATGGACTGGCCGTAGAATGTCATGAACAGGCTTGAAAGCTGTCCGCCCCCGATCCCCATCAGGGCGGAAAGAACGCCGATCACTCCTCCGTAGAGGCGCATGACGAAGGCACCGGGCAGTTCAGAGGCGAGCCGCCAGCTGTCGCGACCGAACAGCAGCTTGGTGGCGGAAACCGACGCCACTGCGATGAATACCAGCTTGAACAGGTTTTCGGGGGCGTAGCGGGCAATGGCGCCGCCGACGATCACGCCGAGAACCACGGGAACGGCCCAGCTTCGCAGGATCGAGAAATCGACGGCTCCCTTTTTCCGGTGCGCTCGAAATGAGAGGATCGAGGTCGGGATGATAATGGCGAGAGAGGTTCCGACGCAAAGCGGCATGCGAACTTCGTCGGGCACCTCGAACATGCGAAAGAACTCGTAGAGGATCGGCACCAGGACAGCGCCGCCTCCGACGCCGAAGACCCCCGCCAGCAAGCCGGTGAACGCCCCGGCGGCAAGGAGGCCACATACGATCAATATGAGTTCGGAAAGTGAAACGTCCAAAATATGGCTCCGATCAAGGAAGAAGTGGCTTGCGCGGAGACCCGCTCAGTTGCTGCGAGAGACGAACCGGGAAAACCGCTCGTTCGCCCCCGCGGCAAACAGTTCGGCAGGCGTGCCTGACGCCTCTATGCGGCCACCGTCCAAAAACACGATCCGATTGGACACTTCGCGCGCGAAAGCGATCTCATGGGTAACGATGAGCATCGTGCGGCCTTCATCGGCAAGTTCGCGCATGACCTTCAGCACTTCGCCGACCAATTCCGGGTCGAGTGCAGAGGTCGGCTCGTCGAAAAGCAGGACCGAGGGCTTTTGTGCCAACGCGCGAGCAATGGCGGCACGCTGCTGCTGCCCGCCGGACAGATGCCGCGGATAGCTTTCCTTCTTGGCGGACAGCCCCACCTTGGCCAGCAGCATTTCCGCCTCGGCGATGCATTCCTGCCGAGGCCGCTTTTGTACATGGACAGGCGCCTCGATGACGTTCTCCAGCACGGTCATGTGAGACCAGAGGTTGAAGCTCTGGAACACCATCGCGGCCTTGGAACGGATCCTGTCCACCTGCTTGCGGCTGGCCGGTTGGATACCCTGCCGGGTCGAGCGCATTTCAATGACTTCACCGTCGATCGCGATGGTTCCGGAGGTCGGCACCTCGAGCATGTTGACGCATCGCAGCATGGTCGACTTGCCCGATCCCGACGATCCGAGGATGGTGATGACTTCTCCCTGGTTGGCCGCGAGGCTTATGCCCTTCAGGACTTCGAGCCCGCCGAATTTCTTGCGAAGGTCGCTGATGGAAATAACCGGACGGGCCTTGCCCGAAGGTTCAGCTTGCCTGTTATCACGCATTGTTGGGCTCCGCTGTCGGCATGTCTCGAAGGTGGGGAGAAAGCCAGTATTCAATCCGGCCGATGGCTTGCGCGATGAGGAAGTTGATCACCAGGTAAATCCCACCTGCGACGATGAACACCTCAAAGGCGCGAAAGGTCTCGGAAATCAGCTTCGCGGCGAGACCGGTAACTTCCATCATCGTGATGATCGAGGCGAGCGAGGTGGCTTTGATCATGAGGACGATTTCGTTGGAATAGCCCGGCAAGGCCTGGCGAAAAGCGATCGGCAGGATGATCCGCCGGTAAAGAAGCATGCCCGACATGCCACACGCCTTCGCTGCTTCGATCTGGCCGGCCGGAACGGATTTGAGGCCGCCGCGAACGATCTCGCTGCCATAGGCTGCGGTATTCACCGTGAGCGCGATGATCGCGCACCAGAACGGCTCGCGAAAAATGAGCCAAACCCCCCAGTCCTGAAGGAAGGGCCGGAACTGTCCCATGCCGTAGTAGACGATGAAGATCTGCACCAGCAGGGGGGTGCCGCGTATGCAGAAGACGTAGAAGGCGACTACCCGCGACACCACCGTTCCACCGATGGTCGCAAAAACGCCGAACAGCACCGAAAGAACGGCGCCCAGGGCGAGCGAAAGTGACGCCAGTTGAAAGGTAAGGGGAAGGCCGGGAACCAACGTCCTGAACGCTTCCGCCAGAAACGCGAAATCGATCACAGTGCTGCCCCCATCTTGCGCGCGGAATGCTGCTCGGCCCGCCTGAACAGAAGCGACGAGAAGAATGTGATGCACAGGTAAAGGGCGGCGGCCGTAATGAAGAACTCGAAGGGCCTGCGTGTAGACCCGGCCGCGATCTGGGCCTGCCGAACGAGTTCCACCAGCCCGACCACGGAGATCAGGGCGGTTTCCTTGAGCGCAAGCTGCCAAGTGTTGCCGAGGCCGGGCAATAGCGCAATACCTGTGGCGCGATGATGCGGCGAAAAAGCAGGAAGCCGGACATCCCCACCGCCTTGCCGGCCTCCAGTTCGCCGGGCGCAAGGGCGAGAAACGCGCCGCGGAAAACTTCGGCCTGGTACGCGGCCGAGAGGATGCCGATGGCCAGGACACCCGTCAGATAGGTCGGCATGCCGACAAACCCGCCCGCCCCGAGCGCCTTGCCGATGGCGGTCAACGCGGCGCTTCCGCCGAAATAGAGCAGATAGATGACAAGGAGGTCAGGAACGCCGCGGAAAACGGTCGTATAGCTGGAGCCCAGGAAACGCATCGTCGCGCTTCGCGACAGGCGGGACCATGCCACGAACGTGCCGATTACCGATCCCAGCAAAAATCCACCGAGTGCAACCGAGAGCGTCACCGCTGTGGCCGCGAGCAAAAGATTGGCCCATCCGCCGGGTCCGAAGGAGATGAGGTCGAGATAGCTCATCTTGGTTCCACGTTCATCATTGTTGGTCGCGCGCGGCAGGCGCGCCCTGCCGGCGCCGGCCGGTCTAGGTTACGCATTCGGCGACACCGTCGATCTGGACGAGAAAGTCCGGGTGGCTAAGCTCCGTGATGATTGTCGTTCTGGCCGGGAAACCCGCTGTAAAGGCCTCGCGGCAGATATCGTTCATTGCCTCGAAGTCCTGCTTGCGGCGCAGGTAGATGGTCGTCCTGACCATCAGGTCCATGCGGCTTCCTGCCTCGTCAAGAATCTCGGCGATGTTGGCGAGCACCTGTCTCAGCTGGGACGGAAAATCTTCCCTTGCGATCTCGCGATCCCCCTTGAAGGGTGTGATGCCCGACAGGAATACGAGGTTGCCGCTTCGCACGGCATGGCTGATGGGATTGCGATAGGGTGTCACGTTCTCAGCGTTTATTCGTTCCATTGCCTTATCTCCCCAACGCATAGCCCTGCATGCCGCGAGGGTTCGCGGCGGCACGCAATACGCCATCGCGGATTGTCGCGGCCGACAGACGGCCTTCGGACCATGAGCCGCCGACGATCACCTCGTGGCCGCGCCGTTCAAGTTCCGTGACCGTCGAAGCCGGCAACCGGCTTTCGACCACCAGTCGACCGGGATGGCCCGCACGCGGCCAGAACGAGGACGGGAAGTGCTCGCTGTGCCAGGCCGGCGCATCGATCGCCTGCTGCAGGTTCATGCCTGCATGGATATGCCGAAGCAGGAACTGGACGTTCCATTGGTCCTGCTGGTCGCCGCCCGGCGTTCCCCAGGCGATGTAGGGGAGCCCGCCGCGGAGCGCCATCGTTGGCGTCAAGGTGGTGCGGGGCCGCTTGCCAGGCACCAGGGCATTGGGGTGGGAACGGTCGAGGGAGAACATCTGGGCGCGCGTGCCCAATGCAAAACCCAGCCCGGGGATGGCCGGCGAGCTTTGCAGCCAGCCCCCCGACGGGGTCGCGCAGACCATGTTTCCGTGGCGGTCGATGATGTCGAAGTGACAGGTATCTCCGCGCACGTCGCCCAGCCGGCCCGTCGTCGGCTCGCCGGCGCCGACAGTGGCGGCCTGTGCATTCCCTTGCCGGATGCTTCCGCCGAAACCCTCGATGTCTCCGGGCCGCAGGTCGTTCGAAGACTCGTTGGCGATGAGCTTGCGGCGCTCGTCATTGTAGGCCTTGGACAAAAGCTGCTCGACCGGGACGTCGGCGTACCGGGGATCGCCATAGAACTTTTCACGATCGGCGAAGGCGAGCTTTGCGGCCTCGACCTGCAGGTGGATGAATTCCGCACCCGTGACATCGGCGCCGCGCAGTTCGAAGCCGCTCAGCAGGGCAAACTGCTGGAGCGCCGCCAGCCCTTGAGTCCACACTCCCGGTTTGAGAACCCGGTATTCGCCATAGTCGTAGCCGATCGGGTCTTCGAGCGTGGCAGACCAGCCGGCCATGTCCTCGCCCGTCAAGACCCCGCGATGCCTGCGGCCGCTCACGTCCATCATCGGTTCACCCCGGCAGAACCGGTCGACCGTTTCCGCCACGAAGCCCTCCGACCAGAGCTTGCGGGCACGCTCGATCTGCTGCTCGCGGCCGCTGACGGCCTCCGCCTCGACGACGATCCTTTCATAGAGTGCTGCGAGAACCGGATTGCGCAGGAAGGAACCGATAACGGGCGTCTTGCCGCCAGGGAGGAAAACGGCTGCGGAACTCGGCCACTCTTCGACGAAGAGCTGTTCAACCGTCGCGATCGTCGCGTGGATGCGTTCCAGAACCGGAATGCCGGCGTGCGCGTAGCCGATTGCCGCTTCCAGGACAGTCCGCAACGGCATTGTCCCATAGTCGCGCAGCAGCAGCATCCATGCATCGAAGGCGCCTGGAATGCAGGGCGCCAGAAGGCCCGTCCCGGGAATGAGATCGAGATTCAGCGCTTCGAAATGCTCTATCGTGGCGCCCTGCGGCGCGGGCCCTTGCCCACAGATGACGACGGTTTTGCCCGATGCTGCATGGTGCAGCATGATCGGCACGTCCCCTGCAGGGCCGTTGAGATGCGGCTCGACGATCTGAAGGGTAAAGCCCGCGGCGACGCCAGCATCGAACGCGTTGCCGCCGCGCTCCAGAATGCCCATGGCGACCGCTGAAGCGATCCAGTGCGTGGAAGCGGCAACCCCGAACCGGCCGACGATTTCCGGTCTTGTCGTAAAAGTCATCCTGACACCTAGAAGAAACGACGCTCGACATGGTCGAGCGCACGGTAGTATCCGCCGACAAGCGGCAGGAACCACGGATTGCCGGAATAGAAAGGCATGTTGGGGAAGCCCAGCGTCTGGAAAACGCTCGGCTCTTCTTCGGGGCGGGCGATCGACCTCCCAAGGCGAAACCCCAGGTAGTTCGACATCGCGACGCCGTTGCCCTGGCATCCGCCGGCAAAGTACACGCCCTCATGCCGCGCTATGTGCGGCAGGTAATCGAAGGTGAAGCTGACATTGCCCTGCCAGGCATGCGTGACCCGGACAGTCCGAAGCTGTGGCCATACCGCGCACATGGCACGATGCAGAATCCGGGCGATCTCCCCCTCGTTGCAGGCGGTAAATCTCGCCCGGCCCCCGAACAGAATGCGCTTTCCGTCGGGCGATGCCCGGAAATAGTAGAGGACACGCTTCGTATCGGCGAAAAACCGGCCCTTCGGACTGATTTCACGCATCAGGTCGGGTGCGATTTCCTCCGTCGCGATCATATGGCTGGCTACGGGAACCAGCCTTCGCCTGAAATAGGGAGACGCGCCGCCGGTATAGGCATTGGTGGCCATGATCAACGTGCCGGCGTCGAGACGTCCGGCGGCGCCCGACAGCGAAAACCCGCCGGTTTTCCGCTCGACGGTGGTCACCGGAAAATGATTGTGAAGGGTTGCCCCGTTTCGTACGGCGGCCTCCGCAAGGCCATGGTGAAGGCGGGCAGGATGCAGTCCCCCGGCGTGGTCGATCAGCATTCCGCCATGGTAGAAGTCCGTATCGATCTCGCTGCGCAGATCATCCTTCGAGAGCGCCCGCACCCCTGTTCCGGTCAGCCGGCTCAGGGGTTCGGCCATTCGCATCTGCGAGCGGTGGGCGCGCTTCGAATATGCCAGCACCAGCCTTCCGCTCAGTTGCAGCGCGCAACCGATATTCTCCTGTGCAATCTTGTCTTCCAGATGGGCGAGCGACGCGACGGCCTCCCGGCGCAGCCGATCTGCCTTGGCGGCGCCGACACGTTTTTCGAGGTCGGCGGGCAGCTTGAGAGCCGCACTGATCATGCCGCCGTTCCTGGTGCTCGCACCTTCGCCGATCCTTCCCGCCTCGAGCACGGCCACGGACGCCCCGGATCGCGCAAGCTCGATCGCGGCGGACAGGCCGCAAAAGCCGCTGCCGACTATCGCGACGTCCACTTTGCGAGGCAGCGGTGCCGAAGCTTCGATTTCAGGCACATCTTCCCACCAGTACGGGGATGGCTTGAAATCCGGGTGAAGCATGGTTGAGCGGGCCATGGCTTTTTCACCAGCCGACCGCGTAGGAGGGGCGGCGTGGATCGGCTCCGCCGAAATAGCCGGCCTTGCCGGACACGACGGCGCACACGCCGCCGGCCAGCCAGCTGTAATCGGGCCAACGCTCGACCTTGTGCCCCCGGCTAAGCAGATCGCCGTCGAGGTCCGGGTCGAGACGTGACTCGAGCTTGAGCAATTGCGGACGATCCTCATACGGATAGAATGAGGATGGAAAACTGTAGGTGGCGAAACGCGGCGCTTCGATTGCAGCCTGAAGGTCCATCGAAAACAGCGACAGATTGAGGAAGACCTGCATCATCGCCTGTATCTGGACGTCGCCTCCTGGAGTTCCGAACGCGATGACGGACCCGTCGTCGGCCACCGCCAGTGCCGGGCTCGGCGTCAGACGCGGACGCTTGCCGGGAGCGAGCCCTGCCGGATGGCCCGGGTCCAGGCGTGACTGGGTCCCCCGGCAGGACGGCACCAGTCCGGTCCCCGGAACGACGGGGGCGTGCCATGAGCCGTCGCTTGGCGTCGCGGAAAAGGTGTTGCCCCAGCGATCGGCGACGCTCACATAGGACGTATCCGGCTCCGTGCCCGGCTCCGGTACGGAATTCGCCCTGCCGGTATCCGCTGCCTTTGCCGGATCGATGCCGGTGATGCATTCGGCGGCATATTTGTCGGAAAGAAGCGTGTCGAGCGGCACGTCCACAAACCGCGGGTCGCCATAGAAGCGTTCGCGGTCCCGGAAGGCGATCTTCAGGATTTCCGTCAGCAGATGGATGTAGTCGGCCCCGTTGCGGGGCAGGTCTTTCAGGCCCGAGTGCTCCACCATCTTGAGAGCCTGCAACAGGGTCGGGCCCTGGCACCAGGCATCGCAGGTATGGACGCTATAGGCGCCGAAGCGGCGCTCGACCGCCTTTCCGACCTCCGAGCGATAGGCCGCCAGATCCTCCATGGCGAGGAGACCGCCATTCGCCTGCTGGTGATCGACGATCTTCCTGGCGATATCACCCAGGTAGAAGGCGCTTCGTGCGGCTTCATAACCGGTTCGCAGGTCACCGCCGGCAGCGCGTTCCTCGTCTGCCATATATTGGAGCGTCGCCGCGAGGTCCGATTGGATGAAAAGGTCGCCTGTGTTCGGGGGATTTCCGCCAGGCAGATATATGGAGCGGGTGCTCTCCCAGCGGCCGTAGTCTTCAGCCTTTTCCCGCAGTGTCTGCGCCATCAGGGCATGCATGTGGAAGCCGTCCCGCGCATAGCGGATGGCCGGTTCGACGATATCGGCAAACCGCATGGTACCGAACCTGGAAAGGGCCGTGAGCCAGGCATCCGGAGCGGAGGGCACGACGGTGCGCAGGACGCCGATCGGCAGCTTGCCACCATGGCGGTCCATGAAGACGGCAGGGTCGAGTGCCGCCGGCCACCAGCCCAGTCCCGCAATGCTGATGACATCGGCGCTGTCAGCCATGCGCACCAGGATGGGCGCAACGCCGGCGACATTGACGATATCGCTTTGCAGTACGCCCAGGGCGATGCCCGCCGCGCAGCCGGCGTCCACGGCGTTGCCGCCGGCTTCCAGCATGGCATGGCCGGCCAGGGTCGCAAGATAATGGCCGCTGGCCACCATCTGCCGCGTGCCTGTGATCGTCGGGCGGAGCGCCGCGCCGCTGGAAGCCGCTATCACCATGCGCGTTCCGCCACGAATTTGGTTACGAGATACTCGTCCAGGCCTTCGATGCCGCCCTCGCGGCCGAAGCCGGAATCCTTGACGCCTCCGAAGGGAGCTTCCGGTAGTCCGATGGGATGGCCGTTGACCGAAACCATGCCCGCTTCAAGGGCCGAGCATAGCCGCCGGGTTCGGGCCGCGGATGCCGTATAGACATAGCTGGCGAGGCCGTAGGGAAGACGATTGGCCTCGGCCACAGCTTCCTCCTCGTCGGCAAACGGATTGACGATAGCGATCGGGCCAAACGGCTCTTCGTTCATGATCCGGGCATCAAGCGGGACATTGGCGAGAACCGTTGGCTCGAAGAAGAAGCCAGCCCGATCGATGCGCTTGCCGCCGGTGACCAGCTTCGCACCCTTCTGAACGGCATCGGATACGAGTTCTTGCATGACGTGCAGGCGACGCTCATGAACGAGCGGCCCCATGTCGGAAACCGGATCGAACGCATCACCCACCCTCAGCGCCGCTGCAAGTTCACTGAACCGGCGCAGGAAATCCGGGAAGGCCTGGCTTTCGACGAGGAGCCGTGTCGGGGAAACACAGACCTGTCCTGCGTTGCGGTACTTGCCGGAAACGAGCGAACGGGCCGCTTCTTCCAGCGGCGCATCGTCAAATATGAGGGCTGGCGCGTGTCCGCCCAACTCCATCGTCGCATATTTCAAGTGCTGTCCGGCTACCGCCGCGAGCATGCGTCCTACCGGAACCGATCCGGTGAATGAAACCTTGCGTATCGCCGGATGGGGAACGAGAATCTGCGAAATCCGGGCCGGCTCCCCGAACAGCAACTGGATGACACCGGCGGGCACGCCGGCGTCGATGAAAGCCTGGACGAACTGCACACAACAGAACGGAGCTTCCTCGGAGCCCTTGAGGATGACCGAGCACCCCGCCGCCAAGGCCGCGGCAACCTTTTTCGCCGATTGCGACAGGGGAAAGTTCCACGGCGTAAAGGCGGCAATGGGGCCGATGGGTTCCTTTTCGACGGCAAGCCGCACGGCCTGGTCTGCCACGGGAAGAAGGCGGCCGTAGATCCGGCGAGCCTCCTGGCCGTACCATTGCGTGATATCGGCCGAGCGCGCGACCTCGCCCATGGCTTCCGCTAGTGGCTTGCCCTGCTCCCGCGAAAGTGTGCGTGCGATCTCGTCCTGCCGCTCGAGCAGAAGCGCGGCAGCCTTTAGCAACACCTGCGAGCGTTCGGAGGCGGCAACGCCGCGCCAGTGGCGGAATCCGCGCACCGCATGGTCGACCGCAGCATGGATTTCCGCGTCGCCGACCATCGCGTGGTGGCCGATCAGCTGGCCGCTGGCCGGATTGATCACCGGACCGCCGCGCGCAGGAACGAACAGCCATTCGCCCCCGATCAGCGCGGGTGCGAATTCGTTCGAGGATTTCACTTCACCAACCATGCCACCAACAACGTCCTTCAGGCGACCGCCTTGAAAGGGAGCATCATCATAAATTTCTTTCTTGCAACAAAAATCTTTATTGGATAAAAAGTTTTTTATTGATGAAAGGAATTGCCGTGAAGTCGATGGGCTTGAGAGAGAGGCAAAGGCTTGCACGCAGGCAGGCGATCCTGTTCGCGGCCGGCGACCTGTTCGCGTCCGGAAGTTTCGACGCCACGAGCCTGGAGGACGTGGCCGCGTCGGCCGGCCTTTCGGTCCCGACCATCTACACCTTCTTCAAGTCCAAGCAGGAACTGCTGCTCGGGCTGTTGGAGGAAGACCGCATCTTGCTCGAGCCCAAGTTGGCGGCGATTGTCGAGCAGTTGCCGAACGACGCCGTCGAGGCCTTTTTCGCCATAGGGCGGGCCATCATCGCGGACGGCTACGATGTGACCCGCAAGAATGTCTGGCGAGAGATACTGGCGGCCTCGATCCGTTTCGGCTCGGAAGAACGCAACCAGTTCCGGGAATTGCAGTCGGTAAGCGCCAAATATATCGGCCTTGCGGTCGATGGGCTCCAACAGCGCGGACTTCTCTCCCAGGACCTTGATCGCGATAGCGCCGTCAGGGTCGTTCATGGCCTCATTCGCCGGGTCTTCCAGCTCTATGTCGTGAACGACAGCGTGTCCGTCGAGGACATGATGGGGATGCTGCTCACCGACCTGAAGTCAGTCACCGCTGGCCTTGGGCAATAACACTACGAGGATAGAATGCTTGAGATCGCCCGGCGGAACACGAACCTCCGCGAGATGGATATCGCCTCCCATCTGCATGCCCAGACCAATCTGAAAGCGCATGAGACGACCGGCCCCCTGATCGTGGCGGGAGGCGAGGGCTGCTATTTCTACGATGACAGCGGCAAGCGCTATCTGGACATGCACGCGGGCCTTTGGAGCCTGTCGCTGGGGCTGGGCAACGAGCGCCTGGCCGAGGCGGCGGCGCGTCAGTTCAAGACGCTTGCCTACGCGCAGACCTTCGGGCACCGCTCCTCGGAACCTGTCATCGAGCTATGTGACGCGCTAGTCAGCCTCGCCCCCGTGCCGATGTCGAAAGCGATGTTGCAAAGCTCGGGATCGGAAGCCAACGACACGGCTGTTAAGATCGCCTGGTACTACTGGAACTCGCGTAACGAGCCCGGCCGGCGAAAGATCATCGCCCGCAAGCGCGCCTATCACGGCACGACCGCGGTGGCGGCGAGCCTGACGGACCTTCCGCACATGCATGCCGGGTTCGGCCTGCCGCTTCCGGGCTTTCTCCACGTTTCCTGCCCGGACACCTACAGGGGGCCAAACGAGGGGGAAAGCGAGGCCGAATTTGCCACTCGCCTTGCCGAGGAACTGGACGCAACCATCCGCCGTGAAGGCCCCGAGACCATAGCGGCTTTCATTGCCGAGCCCGTCATGGGGGCCGGCGGCATCTACACGCCTCCGGACACCTACTTTCCCAAGATTCGCGAGGTTCTCAATCGCTACGGAATTCTTTTGATCGCCGACGAGGTGATCTGCGGGTTCGGTCGCACCGGCGCGTGGTGGGGCTCTCAATCGTATGGAGTCGAGCCCGACATGATCACCAGCGCCAAGGCGCTGTCGTCTTCCTACCTTCCAATCTCCGCCCTCATGATCAACCAGAAGATCTACGAGACGATCGCGGAGAAGAGCGACAGCGTCGGCGTATTCGGCCATGGCTACACCTATGGCGGACATCCTGTGTGCGCTGCCGTCGCCCTGGAGACGATTCGAATCTACCAGGAAGACGCACTCATCGATCGTGCCGCCGGGCTCGACGCGGTCATGCGTCGTCATCTCGAACCCCTGAAGGACCATCCTCTCGTCGGCGACGTACGCGGCAGGGGCCTGATGTGGGGTGTCGAAGTGGTCGCCGACAAGAAGACGAAGAAAGCATTCGAGCCGGCGCAGAAGGTTGGCGCGCGTGTCTCGAACGCCTGCTTCCAGAAAGGGCTCAACACCCGCGCCGTGGGAGGGCACGTCCTGGCTTTCACGCCGGCGTTGATCGTCACGGAAGAGGAAATCAGCACTGCTGCCGGCCTCCTGACGGAGGCTCTGGATCAGGTCGAGGCAGAACTGAGGCAAGAGAACTGAAGCAAACCGAAAAACTATAAAACCGGAGGAAAATGAAAATGAAATCGCTACTTATCGGCCTGCTCGGCGCAGTGGCCATGTCCGTCGCCACGCCGGCGTTGACGAAGGATTGGACCGATGTCGTGATCGGCATGGACCTCAGCTATAAGCCCTGGTCCTTTACGGACTCGGACGGCACGTTCATGGGCTTCGAAGTCGACCTGGCGAACGATCTATGCGGACGCATGAAGGTTAAATGCGAACTCACCTCGCAAGCCTGGGACAGCATCATTCCCAGCCTCGAGGCCGGAAAGTTCGATGCCATCATCGCCGGCATGGCAATCACGCCGAAGCGCCTCGAGGTAATCGACTTCTCGATCCCCTACGCCGACAGCCCCCGGGTCCTGCTGACGCTCAAGGACAGCCCCTACGCGAAGCTTACGCTTTCCGACAAGATCTTCGACATCGAGAATGGCGGCGACGAGGCCAAGCAGCAGATCGAAATGCTGCGCGCCGAACTGAAGGGCGCGACGCTCGGCGTGCTGACCGCAACCGCCAATGTCAAGTTCATCGAGACCTATCTCGGCGACGTGGTCGAGGTGCGCCAGTACAAGACGGCCGAGCAGTATGTGCTCGACCTCGCAGCCGGGCGCATCGACGTCGCTCTGGACAACCTGGCCTATCTGGGCGGTGTCCTCACCGGTCCCGATGGCGGCGACATGGTGATCGTCGGACCGAAGCTGTCGGGCGGCATGTTCGGCGTCGGCCGCGGTGTTGGCTTGAGGAAATCCGATACCGACCTCAAGGCGCTTTTCGACAAGGCGATCGAGGAAGCCAAGCAGGACGGCACTATCGCGAAAATTTCCGACAAGTGGTTCGGGGTCAACGTCGCCCCGCAATGACGGCGCCCCGCTGCCGGCGGCGGTCGCAGCCGGCAGCGCCCTTTTCTTTCTTTCAGGACGCACATGATGGCGCAGCCTTACAATCGGCCCTTGAGTGCCGTCGAAATGCCGCGGGCAGGCGGCATCTCGACGATGATGCGATTGCCGTTCGCTGCAAGCCCGGAAGGCCTCGGCGCGTGCTTCATCGGCATTCCCCTCGACACGGGCACTTCCAATCGCTCAGGCACGCGACTGGGCCCGCGGCAGATCCGGGCCGAGTCCGTGATGATCCGACCCTACAATTCGGCGACCCGGGCAGCCCCGTTCGACAGCATCCAGATTGCGGACCTGGGAGACGTCGCCGTCAATAATTACAATCTGCCGGCAACGGTCGATATCATCGAGGCATTCTACCGACCGGTGGTCGACGAGGGGGTCGTGCCCATTTCCCTCGGAGGCGACCATACGATTTCCTATCCGATCCTGAAGGCGCTGAGCCGCGAGCACGGCCCTCTGGCGATGATCCATGTCGATGCCCATGCGGATGTCGCCGATCGGATGTTCGGGGAGCCCATCGCGCACGGCACGCCGTTCCGTAGGGCGGTGGACAGCGGCTGCCTGCAAACCGACGCCGTCTTCCAGATCGGATTGCGGGGGTCGGCGAATTCGCTTGAGGACTACGACTGGGCGCGCGAGCAAGGCTTTACGGCAATCCGCGCCGAACAATGCTGGGGTCAGTCGCTTGTGGGACTCATGGAGGGAATCCGGCAGCGGATCGGCGATCGCAAGGTCTATCTCTCCTTCGACATCGACGGCATCGACCCAGCCTTCGCGCCGGGAACCGGCACGCCTGAGATCGGAGGGCTGACCGTCCCCCAGGCACTCGAGATCATCCGCGGGTGTCGCGGCCTCAACCTCGTCGGCGCCGATATCGTCGAGGTGTCCCCGCCCTACGATCCTTTTGGGACCACGGCGTATACTGCTGCCAACTTTGCCTTTGAAATGCTATGCGTATTGCCCAAGGTCGCGTATCTGTAACCGCTGCCTTCGCGGCCAATGGCACCGCCTCACGAGGTCAGCGGGTCTTCAGGTAAAAGGTTTTGGATGTCGGCAGATGTGCCCGGCACAGCCGTGCCAGCAAGGCCCCGTCGCCGTGCTTCAGCGCGTCGATCATGGCGTGGTGCTCGTTGCGGGCGGTTTCGCGCGCCTCGGCGTCCTTGAGTGCCGCGAAGCGGATGGAATGGGCGCGCTGCGACGCGCTGTCGATGGCTTCCGCGAGGAACGGGTTGGCGCAAAGCGAGAAAAGCAGCTTGTGGAAGGCGAGATTGCTTCTGAAAATACCGACATAGTCCACATCCTGGACAGAACGATCGTGGCCGGCCTGAATGGCTTCGAGTTCGGCAAGGGCAGCCGCGTCGACGGGAAACCGGATCTGAAGCGCCGCCTGCATTTCCAGCAGTTCCCGCAGTTCGTAAAGCTGCTCGACCTCCAGCGCAGAGTAGGCGCGGACTTGCGCGCCGCGGTTCGGCACGCGCTCGATCAGCCCCATGCGGTCGAGTTCCATCAACGCCTGGCGGATGACATGGCGCTTGGTGTCGAAGCGCGCGAGAAGAGCGTCCTCCACCAACCGCTCGCGCGGCAGAAGCTCGCCCAGCACGATGTCTTCCTCGAGCCGGGCTACGATCTCTTCCAGCGTGGAGCCGGAGGATTTGCGCTGCGCGTCGTCCAAATCGGTCAGGCCCATTTCATGCCCTCGGTGTCGGTTAGCGGAAGACCTTCGTGTGGGATTGTCAATAATTGATGGCATCGGGCGGATGCCTGCCCTCCCTGAACCGGGCGAGATTGTCCAGCGCGCGCCAGCCCATGGCGTTGCGGGTTTCGATCGTGGCGCTGCCCATATGCGGCGTCAGGAAGACGTTAGGAAAATCCCTGAAGCGCAGGTCGAAGGCCGGCTCGCCGCGAAAGACATCCAGCCCGGCTGCCCCGACCTGACCTGTCGCGAGCGCCGCCAGCAGCGCCTCTTCATCGATCAGGTCCCCGCGCGCGGTGTTGACGAGGATCGCGCCGCGCGGAAGCAGGTCGAGCCGTTCCCGGGTCATGACGGGAGAGCCGGAGGAGGGCATGTGCAGGCTGACGAAGGCACAGTGCGGCAGCATTTCCTCAAGCGTGCCGAAGTAGCGCGCGCCGATCGCCTCGTCGTCCGGCAGCCGGTGGCGATTGTGGTAGAGGATATGCATGCCGAAGGCGCGGGCCCGGCTTGCAACGGCCCGGCCGATACGGCCCATGCCGACGACTCCAAGGTTTTTTCCGCCGGGCTGCACGCCGAGCATCTCGTTCAGGGCAAACCGTTTGCGCCAGCCTGCATCCATGACGGCGGCATATTCCCTCGCGCGGCGAGCGGCGCAAAGCAGGAGCATCATGGCGAGGTCGGCGGTCGCGTCCGTCAGCACGTCCGGCGTGTTGGTGACCAAGATACCCCGGGCCTTGGCTGCTTTGTGGTCGATATGATCGAAACCGACGCTGCAGGTTGCGATGATCTTCACCGTCTCCGGAAGTGCCGCGATCGTCATCGCATCGAGCTTTTGCCGTGACGACACCAGCACGCCCCGCGCCGCAGTCGACCGAAGGGTGGCGACGAGCGCCTCGGCGTCGAGTTCGTGCTCCTGCGACAGAACGGCATCGAATTCGCTCCTGGCGCGGTCGGCCACGGCTTGTGGAACGGGGCTGGCAATGACAATCCGCATTTCGATCTCCTATCAATAATATTATTGACAATCTAGACCCCGACCGTCAACTGTAGCGCGAGCACGAGGAGCGCTGGAATGACGGGCCGGAAAGGGATGCATAAGAATGTCGCGCATTATGGCGACGCCGGCTTTTCCATTTATCTGCGAAAGGCCTTCATCAAGGCGATGGGCTATACCGACCAGGCTCTCGACCGGCCGATCGTCGGCATCATCGACACCAGTTCCGATTATAACGCCTGCCACCGCAACGTTCCCGACCTGATCGAGGCGGCCAAGCGCGGCGTCATGCTGGCCGGTGGCATCCCCATGGCCTTCCCGGTCATCTCGCTGCAGGAAAGCTTTTCCCACCCGACCAGCATGTACCTGCGCAACCTGATGGCGCTCGACGTGGAAGAGATGATCCGGGCCCAGCCGATGGATGCGGTGATCCTGCTCGGCGGCTGCGACAAGACCGTGCCGGCGCTGCTCATGGGTGCGGCCAGCGCCAATGTCCCGGCCATTCTGCTCGTGACCGGCCCGATGAGCGCCGGAAGCTGGCGCGGCGAAAAGATCGGCGCCTGTACCGATTGCCGCCGGTTCTGGGGCCGCCACCGGGCCGGCGAACTGAGCCGGGAGGAAATCACCGAGGTCAACGACGAACTGGCGCCGACGATCGGTACATGCGGCGTCATGGGAACCGCCAGCACGATGGCCCTGGCGGCCGAAAGCCTCGGGATCATGCTGCCGGAAGGGGCCTGTACGCCGGCCGTGTTTGCCGAGCGGCGCCGCCTGGCCGAGCGGACCGGAGAACGCGCGGTGCAGATCGCGGCCGAGGGTCTGACGCCGGACAAGATCATGACGCCGGCGGCGTTCCGAAACGCCTTCCGGGTGGTGCTCGCCGCCGGAGGCTCGACCAACGCCATCATCCATTTGACGGCGATCGCCGGGCGGCTCGGCATCGAGGTCGATCTCGACCGCGTCGACGAGATCGGCCGCGAGATCCCGGTGCTGGTCGACCTCAAGCCGACGGGCCAGCATTATATGGAAGACCTCCACCGCGCCGGCGGGCTGACGCCGCTGCTGCGCCAGCTCAGCCCCCTGCTGGAACTGGACTGTCTGACGATTACCGGCAAAAGCCTCGGGGAAAATGTCCGCGCGGCGAGGCCGGACTGGCCGCAGACCGTGGTGCGGCCGCTGGAGAACCCCATTCATGCCGGCGGCGGCCTGGCGATCCTCAAGGGTAACATCGCCCCCAGGGGCGCCGTGATCAAGAAGGCGGCCGCGAACGCCGCTCTGTGCCGGCATCGCGGGCGGGCGGTGGTGTTCGAGAATCTCGCCGACCTTGCCGACAGGATCGATTCCGCCGATCTCGACGTTGGCCCGGACGATATCCTGGTGCTGCGCAACGCCGGCCCCAAGGGCGGGCCGGGAATGCCGGAAGCCGGCTATATCCCGATCCCGAAGAAGCTGGCGCAGCAGGGCGTCAAGGACATGGTCCGCATTTCGGATGCGCGCATGAGCGGAACGGCCTTCGGGACCATCGTTTTGCACATAACGCCCGAGGCTGCCGAGGGCGGCCCGCTGGCGCTGGTCGAGAACGGAGACGTCATCAGCCTCGACGTCGATGCGCGGCGGCTGGAACTGGAAGTCGATGCCGGGGAACTGGAACGGCGGCGCTCCGCAGCGCGCAAGGCTCCCGAGCCCGAGCAGCGCGGCTATGCGTTCCTGCATTTCCACTACGTTACCCAGGCCGACAGGGGATGCGACCTCGCCTTCGCCATCCCGCCCTATACGTCCAGGATGTAAGGCCGGATTGACCTTCGCCGCCGGAGTGGATGGGTCAGGGCTCTCCGTATCTGGCGCGGAGTTCCACGATCTGCTGTGTGCTCAGGTGGCGCGGGCTTCGGCCGCGCAGCAGTATCTGCAGCTTTGCGCTTTCCTCCAGTTCCTCGGCGGCATACACGGCGGAGGCGATGTCCGGGCCGCTGACGACCGGCCCGTGATTGCCGAGCAGCACCGCTGCGTGCCGCCCCTTCAGGCCACGGATCATCTCGCCGGTCAGCGGCGAGCCGGGCATCGAGTAGGGGAGGTATTTCAGGCGGCCCACGCGCATGATCAGATAGGGAGTGATCGGCTCCAGGCAGTCGTCTTCATCGTCCATCGGCAGGCACGAAAGGGCCGTGGCGTAGGTCGAATGCAGATGAACCACCGCCCTGCATTGCGGGCGCGTGGCGTAGAAGGCGAGATGAAGCGGCAGTTCCTTGGAGGGCGGCAGGCCGCCCACATGCTTTCCCTCAACGTCGAGTTTCGACAGGCTTTCCGGCTCGAGATGCCCAAGCGAGGAATTGGTCGGCGTCATCAGATAGCCGTCCGCGACGGCGGCGCTTATGTTGCCGGCCGAGCCGACGGAATAGCCTCGATCGAAAAGCGAGCGCGCCAGCCGGGTGATTTCCTGCCTGAGTTCCGCCTCGGTCATTCCGCAGCTTCCATCCTCGCCAGTGCCTTGTCAAAGAAGTCCACGGCACCGAAATTGCCCGACTTGAGGGCAAGCGCCATTCCGGTGCCGGCCTCGGAGAGCAGGACCGGGACACCCGGATCGATCTCCCGGCCTATGGCGAGCGGCCCCAGTTCGAGCGCCGACACCACGGCACCGGAGGTTTCGCCGCCGGCGACGATGAGCCGGCGAATCCCGTCAGCAACCAGGTGCCGGGCGACCTTGCCGAAGAATCCGTCGATGGCCGCCGACGCGCGGGCCGCACCGTAGCGTGCCTGAATCTCGCCCACCGCCACGGGATCGGCCGAAGTGAAGACGAGTGGCGCTTGTCCCTCGTTCTCGCGCAGGAACGCGACTACCTCTTCGAGGTTCATCCGCTCCTCGACGATGGCGCCGACATCGAGGGCCAAAGTGGGATGAAGCCGCGCGTGGTGTTCCACTTGTTCTCGCGTTCGTCCCGAACAACTGCCGGCAAGGATGGCCTCCGGCCCGGACACCGCCGATGCTTGCGGGACGCTGCCGCGCGCGTCGCCGGCGCGGATGAAATTCCGGGGCAGGCCAAGCGCGATGCCGGAACCGCCCGTGACCAGCGGCTGTCCGGCACAGGCCGTTGCGATGGTGACGAGATCCGCATCGCCGATGGCGTCCACGATCACCAATGTTTCGCCTCGCCTGGCCGCGGCTTCGAGCGCCGTCCTGACGGCCTCCGGGCCGCTGGACACGACACCGGCCGGAACGAAGCCGACCGGCGTGGCGCATTGCGGCTTCAGCCAGCGGCGCAGGTCGGCGTCCGTCATCGGGTTGATCGGATGGTTCTCCAGGCCGGATTCGTTGAGAAGCCGGTCGTGAACGAACAGGTGGCCCTGATAGACGGTTCGGCCGGCGGCGGGAAAGGCCGGGCAGGCAACGACCCCGCGCACGCCCAGCGCCTTGGCGAGGGCCTCGCCCACGGGACCGATATTGCCTTCGGGCGTCGAATCGAACGTCGAGCAATATTTGAAAACGACCTGCCGGCACCCGTGCCGGCGCAGCCATTCCAGGGCCTGCAGCGATTGCGCGACCGCTTCGGCAGGCGCAATGGAACGGCTCTTGAGAGCGATGACGCAGGCTTCCTCGTCCGGTCCCGGGTCCTGCCGCGGGACACCGAGATACTGGCTGGTGCGCAACCCGCCCTCGTTGTCGAGCCCCTTGGCCAGCGTATTGGCGATATCGCTGGCGCCCGTGAAATCGTCCGCGATGACGCCGATCAGCATGCCGGGCCGCTGCCTCGTTGGCCGATCAGGCGCTTCATCTGCTCAACGGCCGACCGGGGCGCCGTCAGGACGGGGAGGGGCAGTTTCGCCTGCACGGCCTCGGCGGCCGCAGAGGTCGAGAAGTGGGCCAGCATGACGGCATCCATGTCGCCCAGTTCGGGCGCGTGCCCGGCCACCAGGCGGTTGTGGGTTTCGTGGTCCCCCTTGCGCAGGCGGTCGATCGCGTCATCCACGAGTATGGTGGTGAGGGTGGTGTCCGGGTACCGGTCGGCGGCATAGGCGGCGAACTCCGCTTCCATCGTCGGCACGGAGGGGCCGAAGGTCGCCAGCATGCCGATGCGCCGGCCCTTCTCCAGGGCGGCGGCGAACATCGCCTCGTTGGGCTTCACCACGGGGATCGGCAGGTCCTGCGCCATCCGCTCTATGGCGGGGCCGAAGGCCGAACAGGTCACCAGCACGCCGTCCGCGCCGATAAGATGAGCGTATCGGCCGAACGCCACGAAGCGCGCGATCAGCTTCTCGGACAGCGTGTCCGCCTCCTTTGCGCGGTCTATGGTCAACCCGTCATCGAGGAGGTTGACGGTTTCGGCCTCCGGCCAGTCCTGCGCGAAGGCGGCATGGACCGGCGCCATCGCCACCGGCGTGGCATGAAGAAGGACGATCCTTGGCTTTGCCATTCCTGCCTCCGAAAACACTATTGCCGGGGCGACAGGCCGGCCGCCCCATACGCCTTCATGGCATCGGCGGAAGACAGGGCCTGCACCAGTTGCCGTGCCTGTTCCTGCCGTGGCGACGAGCGCAGCACGGCGGCGGAAAATCCGGTGACGCTGGCGACTTCCGGCGGCAGCGGGCCGACCAGGTCGACACCCTTCACCATGATGAGCTCGCTGATCTGCTGGATCGCGAGGTCGGCCTCGCCGCTGACCAGTTTTTCCGCCGTCAGGCCCTCGGGGATGACGACCGCCTTCTGCCGTACCGCCTCGCCGATGCCGAGGCGGTCGATGAGCTTCTCGAAATAGATGCCGCTCGCCCCGGCCCTCGAATAGGCAATGGCGGAACAGGACAGCAGGGCCTGCCGGAATGCCTCGGTCGTGGCGATATCCGGCTTGGGCTTTCCGGCCAGCACCGCGAGACCTACCCTGGCGTCGGCAAGGGCCACGCGCGTCTCGGGGATGAGGATGCCCCTTTCACAGAGGTCGTCGATGGCGGGGTCCGCGAGCACCACCACGTCGGCCTCCGTGCCCTCGTTGAGGGCCTTTACGGCGAGGGTGGTTGGCGTCCACCGGGCATCGACCCTGACGCCGGTGTTGCGCTCGAAGCCGGGGATGACGATCGGCTCGATCGCCCCCTGCAGCGCGAATCCGCTCATGAAAACCAGCGCGTCAGCCATTGCCTTGTCCTCCGAGTGTCGTGTTTTGCCTTTGCCGCGCCGCAACGAGATGATCGGCGCTGAGCTCGGAAAGCGTGTTGAGCCCGAGCAGCGCCATGTCGCGGTCCACTTCTTCCTTGAGAAGGTGCGTCGCATGGCGGACGGCTTCCGCCTGGCCCACCGTCGCTGCGTAGAGAAACGGCCGGCCGACAAAGACCGCGTTTGCCCCCAACGCCATCGCCTTGATGACATCGCTGCCGCGCCGGATCCCCCCGTCGATCATGATCGGGAAATCCGGCAGGGCCGGCCTGATTTTTTCGAGCGCGCGCAGGGGCGCCACCGCATAGTCGAGCTGGCGCCCGCCATGGCTCGACAGGATGACGCCGTCGGCGCCGCTTTCGCGGGCGATGCGAACGTCTTCCAGGCTGAGCAGGCCCTTGACGACGAGCGTGCCCGGCCAGAGCTTCCGGATCAACCGGACATGGTCCCAGGAAAAGCGGTCGCGGCCGCTGAAATTGCGCTCCAGGCTGCGCGACAGCATCGGCGGCCCCCGCTCGGCCTCCATGTTCTCGAAATGCGGAAGGCCGCGTGCGGTCAGCGTGCGCCCGAACGTCCCGAGCAGCCAGCGCGGATGCAGGGCGCAGTCCAGCGCCACGCGCGGCGTGACCTTGATCGGCATGCTGTAGCCGTTGCGGACATTGTTCTCACGGTTGCCGGGCACGGGCGTGTCGGCGGTCAGCACCAGGGTCTCGTAGCCGGCTTTTGCCACGCGCTCGATCATCGGCACGATGCGGGCCTCGTCCCCGGCGAGATAGGGCTGGAACCACGCCTGAGGATAAGCCCGCCGCACCTCCTCCAGGGGAATGAGCGAGGTGGCGCTCATGATCATCGGCTGGTTCATCTGCGCCGCCGCTTCGGCCAGCGCCAGGTCGCCGCAATAGGCCGCGATGGCCGAGCCACCCATCGGGGCTATCCCGAACGGCACCGAGTAGCGCTGCCCGAACAGGGTAATGCCGGTGTCGCGGGCGGAGACGTCGCTCAGCACGCGGGGAACGAAGGCGTAGTCTTCATAGGCTTCGGTCGCGAAGCGCGCCGCAGCTCCCCGTTCGACCACGCCCGAGATGAAGCCGTAGATCATCCACGGCAGGTAGGCGCGCGCCTCGGCCTCGAAATCGTCCAGCGACAGGACATGGCGCCAGCGCCTCGACGACGAGGCCGCGCGCGGTTGCGCAAGAAGATTACTCATGCCCGCAGGCCCCATGCCGGCCGTCGTGGCGACAGGACCCGTTGGCGCTTCGATGCGCGCTGCTTTCCGGCAAAGCTGTCACGTCAGTCGATCCTGTCCAGCGATCCGTCGAATTCCGCCGAGCAATAGGGGCCGCCCTGGAAGGCCGCCTCGACCGGGTCTTCGCGCATGGCTTCCTCGCCGAGTTCGGCCGCGTAGTCCTCGGCGCAGTCCCTGGGCTCGTAGCCGATCTTGCGGCCGCCAGGGTTGTCGTACCAGACCCGCTTGTTGGCGGAGATGCCGTAGACCACCTCGAAATGGATGTCCTCGGCGTTCAGGCAGCTTACGCCGAGGCGCCCCATGTCGGCGGGGCTCAGCCACAGGCTGAGCATGCGGCGGTTGGTCGGCCGCGGCCGAAACTGCCCGATGCGCAGGCTGATGGTCTCGAGGCCGTGCTTGTCGGCATAGAGCCGCCCGAGGGCCTCGGCGAATACCTTGCTGACGCCATAGCGGGAGTCCGGCCGCGGCGTCTCTCCCTGCCCGACGGTGGTCGAGCGGCGATAGAAGCCCATGGCATGGTTGGAACTGGCGAAGACGACCCGCTTGACCCCCTTCACCCGCGCGGCCTCGTAGATGTTGTAGGTCCCCTCGATATTGACGTCGCGGATGTTCTCCCAGTTGTCCTCGAGCGGAATGCCGCCCATGTGGTAGACGATGTCGATCCCCTCCATCGCCTTCATCGCGCTTTCGGCGTCGCGCAGGTCGAATGCGAACGATTCCTCGTGCGGAGCCTGCGGTTCGATATCGCCGAGGTCGCTGCAGCGCATCAGGCGGCAATGCGGGCGAAGCGCGTCGCGGAGGACGGATCCGATTCCCCCGGCGGCGCCGGTGATCAGGATAGTGTTGAAACGGCTCATGGTTCCCTGCGCTCAGGCTGGCGTGACGAAGAAGGCGGAGTTGTCCTTGTCGTGCCTCGACAAGAAAACGCTTACAAAAACTTTCTAGAAGCTGGCCGGTGAGGTGTCAAGGCGGCTTCGGAGCCGGGAAGATAAATGTCTCGGCGCCGGCTGCCGAGGAGGTACTGGAATTTCATGGGAAATCTGCTAACTGGCGGATATTGCGTTTAAAAATGACCTGCGCCGCCAGGGTCCCGGCAAATTAAAAATCATGAAGCTGCCCTGTTGACTTATCTGTCTGGGTCAGTCAATCATGTAAACGCTTTCTTGTAAGGGTGGTGATTGACCCCGGAGCAAGGGCGCCGGCAGTCGACAGAGGGAGGTTGGACGAGATGGGAACGCTCATGAAGCTGGGGTCGCTGACGACGCCCCCGCAGCGCAACGAGAATCACCGCCTGGTGCGTGTCGTGTTCTCGAACGCCGATCTCGTCGACAGCAACATCATGGGCGTGGAGCGGTCGATGTATTTTGCCTCCGGCAGTTCGCCCGTTCACGCCGAGAGCCCGACCGAAGAAATCATCTATTTCCGCCGCGGCCACGGCAAGGTCCTGCTCGGCGACGCTTATGTCGATGTCGGCCCGGGCAGCGCCGTCGCCATCCCGACCGGGATCGAGCATCACGTGGTGAACTCGGGCAAGGACGTGCTGGAGCATATCCTGATCTCGGCGGCGATCGGCGATCGGCCGATGGAAAAGGACTACCGGAAGCAGCAGGGCGACTGCCTGCCGGAGGATCAGTCCCGGCTGCTCAGCCGCCTGAAATGCCGGCGCATGACCATTGCCGAAGAGCAGGCGGGCGCGTCCTTCGATTTCCCTGATCAAGAAAGCGTTTACACAATTTCTGCGGGATTTGCGATCGCCCATGTGAAGCTGGCCGGAACGGACTATGAATGGCAGTATGCGCTCGATGCGTCGGATTGCCTCTGGATTCCGCCGGGCGTGCCGCACTACTTCCGCAACGTCGGCGACACCCCCCTCAGCCTCGTACAATTCCAGTGCCGGACCTGAGTCCGTATCGGTGCGAGCGTGCCATGCAGCCGGCTTTGCCGAGAGGGGTTGATCCGTGATGAAACTGCCCAAGATCGATGGCGAGCGACTGTGGTCGGCCCACATGGCGATGGCGCAAGTCGGCCGCATCGAGGGCGACGGCGTCTGCCGGCTGGCTGCCTCCGACGAGGACAGGGCAGGGCGCGACCTCTTCGCCCGCTGGTGCGAGGAAGCCGGGCTGTCGGTGCGGATCGACGGGATCGGCAACATGTTTGCGCGCCGGCTGGGCCGCGACGATACGCTGGCGCCGGTGCTGATCGGCAGCCACCTGGACTCGCAGCCGACCGGGGGCCGTTTCGATGGCGCCTTCGGCGTCCTGTCGGGCCTCGAAATTGTCCGCACCCTCAACGATGCCGCTATCGAGACCGAGGCGCCCATCGAGATCGTCAACTGGACCAACGAGGAAGGCTGCCGTTTCCAGCCTTCCAGCTTGGGAGCTGAAGTGGCCGCGGGCCATGTCGCGCTCGAGCAGGGGCTTGCCGCCGAAGACGAAAACGGAATCACGCTGGGCGCCGAACTCGACCGGATCGGGTACCGGGGGGATTCCGGGATTGCCCTGAACGCCCGAGCCTATCTGGAGGGCCATATCGAGCAGGGTCCGATCCTGGAGGAAAACGGAGAGGACGTCGGCATCGTCCAGGGCTCCATGGGCGTCAATGCCTATAGCGTCACCTTGATGGGCGTCGAGGCGCATACCGGCACCACGCCCGTCACCCGCCGAAAGGACGCGCTTTATGCCGCCGCCTGCTGCATCGCCGAGGTGCGGGCGCTCGCCGAGGAATTCGAGCCGGACGGACGCGCCACGGTGGCCAGGCTGCTGGTCGAGCCCAACGCCCGCAGCGTCGTTGCCAGCAAGGTCGTCTTCACCACCGATTGCCGGCACCGGTCGCCGGCCAGCCTCGACGAGATGTCGCGGCGGTTGCGGCAGATCGTCGACAGGGTCAGCGCCGACTGCGGCCTCGGCTATAGGATGACGCCCTACTGGACCGTGCCGCCGCGCAACTTCGATGGCGATTGCGTCGGCGCGCTGGAGGCGGCCGCGTCGGCCATGGGGCTGAGGCACAGGCGCATGGTGAGCGGCGCCGGCCACGACGCGATCCCGGTGTCGGCCGTGGTGCCCACGGCGATGATCTTCGTGCCGAGCCGGGGCGGCGTCAGCCACCACGTTTCGGAATATACGGCGCCGGAACATCTCGAGGCGGGCTGCAACGTGCTTTTCCAGGCCGCCGTCAGGCTGGCGGGAATTGCCGATGCCGACGGGCAGCGGGCCTGAGCGCCAGGCAAAGCAGAGGCGGCCGGCAGGTTCAGGAAAACAAAGCCGGCCCGGTAGATTGACAAGGTTTGGACCATCATGCATGCTGCATTCTTGAAAGCGTTTACATAACTTTCTGCAAAGAAAGCCCAGGCAGCCGGCAAGATGCCGGCCTGTCGATGACAGAGGTCGTGCCGCTTGCCGCTCACGTGGCAACCGGCATTGGGTTCGGGCTTGCGACCCGTCCCGAGACATATCCGGGAGCGGCCCTGCCGTGCTCCGGGCATGAGCAGACACACGACAAAGAGAAGGCGCGCGAAAGCGCCCGGCAAGAACGCCTGTTTTCCACACTGCAACCAAAAGAGGGAACCGATGAAAGTTTCTTTTACCACCGGGATTGCCGCGAGCGCCGTTAGCCTGTTGGCCGCCGGCATGGCCGGGACGGCCTTTGCGCAGGATGCGAAACCCGCCTGCGAGACGCCGACCGAGCTGCAGGGTTTCCTGACCTGCGCGGACGTCGAAGCCGCCAAGAAGGAGGGCGCCGTGGTGCTTTACGCTCCCGCCGGGCAGGCCCAGCAGCTTGCTGTCCTCAACGAATTCAACAAGCTCTTTCCCGAGATCAAGGCCCAGTCCGTCTGGGCCCAGACCGGGGCGCTTTTCGCCAAGGTCGAGCAGGAGGTGAATACCAACAACACCCTGGTCGATACGCTCGTGCTTTCCGACCCGACGCTTCTCAACGATCTGCAGAAGAAGGAAGTGCTCACAGAGTACGTTTCGCCGGCGCTGGCCGGCTATGCGGACGTGAACGTGCAGAGCAAGCCGAAGGGGTACTGGACGTCCTGGGGCCTGGTGGCGACCACCATCGTCTACAATACCGACACGATCGGCGAGAATCCGCCGAAGAGCTGGAAGGATCTGGCCGGGGACGAGCGCTTCAAGGGCCGCAAGGCAAGCCTGAAGAATACCACGTCCGGCCTGCAGTTCGCGCAATGGGCGACGCTGGCAGACCTCTACGGTCCCGAATTCTGGACGCAGGGCATTGCCGGGCTCCAGCCGGTCGCCTTCGATTCCTTTACCCAGCAGTTCGACCGCCTGGTCGGCGGCACCGACATGGTCGCCATCAACGGCCAGATTTCGGGCGCGATGCAGTATATCGAAAAGGGCGCGCCGCTGACGATCCTCTATCCGGAGGACGGGGTTCCGGCGACGCTGGAGGGCGTGGGCGTGGTCAAGTCCGCGCCGCATCCGCAGGCCGCCCGCCTGCTCGTCGATTTTCTCCTCTCCAAGCAGGGCCAGGAGACCATCGTCAAGGAAATGCACTACTTCTCGCCTCGCACCGACGTGGCGGCACCGGCGAATTCCGGCGCTCCCGAAAGCGTGAAGTTCCTGGTTCCTGACTGGGAAAAGATGGGGGATCGTCGCAAGACCTTCGAGGCCGATTGGCAAAAGGTCCTCGGCCAGTAAGCGCCCGCCAGCGAGGAGTCGTCGATGCGCCAGGCTTTCTTCAACCGCCTGAAGGGCGAACTATCGGCCCAGCAACTGACCGCCTATGCCGCTCTCCTGGTGGTGGTGCTGCTGGTCGCCTACCCGATGGTCTACCTCATCGAGGTCGCCCTGCGGGTCAGCGCACCGAACGAGCCGGCCCGCTACGGGCTCGACAACTTCTCGCTGGTCTTCTCGCCGCGAAACATCGACACCATCCTGAATACGATCCAACTCGCGGTGATCTCGACAGCCATCGCCATTCCATGCGGCTTCCTCGCCGCATGGATCATCTATCGCACGGACATTCCCGGAAAGCGCTTCTTCGAGAGGCTTTTCGTCCTGCCCTATTACGTGACGCCGCTGGTGCCGGCGCTTGCCTGGCTCGCCCTTGCCGCGCCGCAGTCGGGCCTGATCAACCAGATCGCGACCCGGCTCGGCCATGACGGTCCGCTCGTCAACATTTCAAGCCTCACCGGCATCGCCATCGTCATGGCCTTTACCGGCGGTGCGGTCGCCTTCGCCATCATGGGCGCGGCGATGCAGCTTCTCAATCCGGCCTTGGAAGAATGTTCGCAGGTCTTCGGGGCCTCGAAGCGCCAGACCCTGTGGCGGGTCACCATCCCGCTGATGCGCCCGGCGCTGCTCAGCGCCACCATCTTCGTGTTCGCCGAGGGCCTTGGCGCCTTCGCCGAGCCGCTGATCCTCGGCGCGACCGACAACATCCAGACCATCAGCACCCGCATCTACATCCTCGCCGGCTCCTACCCTCCCGCCTACGGAGAGGCTGCGGCGCTCGGCATATCGCTGCTGTTCATCATCGTGCCGCTGATGTTCGTCTATTTCCGCCTGCTGAAGAACCGCGACTTCGCGACGGTGACGGGCAAGGCCTACCGCATGGCCTCGATCGAGACCGGACGCTCGCGGGCAGGCTTGTTCACGCTGGTGCTGGTCTACGGTTTCGTCGCCGTCATCCTGCCGGTGCTGATGCTGGTCATCAACTCGTTCCAGCGCCTCTCGACGATCTACTTCTCGACCAAGGTGTGGACGCTAGACAACTACGTCCAGGTCTTCAAGTCGGCCGACCACTGGAACAGCATCGTCAACAGCCTGATCCTCGGTGTTACGACGGCGACCACCGGCCTGCTGCTGATGGGGTTCGTCGTCTGGGTGATCTATCGCTCGCCCCTGCCGCCGCGCGTCGGCCGCTTCATCGAATATGTGGTCATGGTGCCGGTCGCCATTCCGCGCCTCGTCTTCGCCTTCGGCCTGCTGTGGGCGTGGTTGCAGTTTCCCGGCAAGATGTACGGTACGCTGTGGCTGCTGTGGCTGGCCTATCTGACGGTGTTCCTGCCGCTGGGCGTGCGCACCATCGCCAGCGTGGTCTTCCAGCTCGACAAGAGCCTGGAGGAAGCCGCCAAGGTGACCGGGGCCTCGCGCTTCTATCACCTGCGCACCATCACCGTGCCCTTGCTCAAGCCCGGCCTGATCGCCGCATGGATCCTGCTGTTCATCGTCAGCGTGCGTGAACTTGGCTCGTCGATCCTGCTGATCGGCCCGAATTCCAAGGTCATCTCGCCGTCCATCGTCGAGGCCTACCAGGTCATCGGGCGCGAGCAGGCGGCCACGCTCGCCGTGATCCAGCTCGCCGTTCTGTTGCTGGCGCTCATGGTGATGCTGCGCTTCACCCGGCGCGAGACGTTCTAGATGCCGAGAAAAACCAGAAGGCCGCGCACCGATGCGGGCCGAAACCTTGATGGGGTATGAACTGATGGCGACCGCTAAAAGTGCCGCCGGGACGGAAAATGACTACATCGTCGAAGTCACCGATCTGGTCATAAAATACGGCAGCTACACCGCCGTCAAAGGCGTGAGCTTCAAGATCAGGAGGGGCGAGTTCCTGACGCTGCTCGGGCCCTCGGGTTGCGGCAAGACGACGATCCTGCGCTCGATCGCCGGCCTGGAGCGCCCGAGTTCGGGCGAGATCAAGATCGACGGGGCCGTCGTCTATTCGTCGGCGCAGGGGATCGACATTCCGGCCGAGAAGCGGGACATGTCGATGGTCTTCCAATCCTATGCGATCTGGCCCCACCTGACCACGTTCGAAAACGCCGTCTATGGCCTGCGGGTGCGCAAGCGGCCGAAGGAAGAGGTCCGCCGCCAGGGCGACTGGGCACTGGGGCTGGTGCGCATGGACCAGTATGCGGAGCGCCGCGCCTCGGCCCTGTCGGGCGGGCAGCAACAGCGCGTCGCGCTCGCCCGGGCCGTCGCCTTTTCCCCAAAGGTCATTCTCTTCGACGAGCCGCTTTCCAATCTCGACGCCAACCTGCGTGTCCAGATGCGCAGCGAGATCAAGGAGTTGCAGACGAGGCTGGGGGTCACCTCCATCTATGTCACGCACGACCAGGAAGAGGCGCTGACGATGTCGGACCGCATCATCGTCATGTCGGAAGGCAGGGTGCAGCAGGAATCGACGCCCGAGGAACTCTACAATTTCCCCGGCAACAGCTTCGTCGCCAGCTTCATCGGCTCCGCCAACCTGATCGAGGGGCAGGTCGAGGAAACGGCCCGCTCGGGACAGCACGTCGATTTCGTCACCAAACAGGGCACGCGCATCCGCGCATTGGACAACCGTCCGGCCGGCAGCACCGGGGAAGCTCTCTTGGCGCTAAGGGGCGTCTACCCCCAGCTCGAAGCGGGTCACGGCGCAAAGGAAGGCGCCAACAGATGGGCCTGCGAAGTGACGGAAGCGATCTTCAGCGGCGATTTCATCGAATATGTCATCGCCGCCCCCTGGGGTTCCGTGGTCGTACGCCGCCCGCCGACCGACCGTTACCCAGTCAATTCTCCGATCACCATGAGCGTCGACCCCGCGCACTGCGTGGTCATCGTCCGCTAGAGGAAAAAAGTAATCGATGAGCAAGCATCAGGAAATCGCCTATCTCGGCATCGCAGATCTGCATCGGCTCTACCTTGCCGGCGAGCTTTCGCCGGTCGATGTGGTCGATGCCTGTCTTGCCATGATCGAGACGCGCGACAAGGCCGTCAACGCCTTCGTCACCGTCACCGAGGAGATCGCCTATGAGACGGCCCGGCGGCAGGAAGCGGAACTGGCGAAGAAGCCTGCCAAACTGCCGCGCCTGTTCGGGGTTCCGATCGGGCTGAAGGACCTGTCCGACTCGCTTGCCGGCGTGCGCAACACCTATGGCAGCCGCGCTTTCTCCGATCTTTCCGCCGCCCGCACCGCCGACCATGTGCAGCGCCTGCTCGATGCCGGCGCGATCCCGATCGGCAAGACCAATACCTCCGAGTTCGGCCACAAGAATACCACCGACAACTATGTCGTCGGCCCGACCAGCACGCCGTTCTCGATCGGCCACAATGCCGGCGGCTCCTCCGGCGGCGGCGCGGCCGCGGCTGCGGCCGGCATGGTCTCGATCGGCCTCGGTTCGGACGGCGGCGGCTCGATCCGCGTGCCGGCGGCCGCCTGCGGGGTCTACGGCTTCAAGGCGACCTTCGGGCGCATTCCGTGGACGAACCGGTCCAACGCCTTCGGCACCCTGGCGCCCTTCACCCACAAGGGGCCGATCACCCGCAGCGTCGCCGACGCCATCGCCATGGTCGACGTCATGGGGCAGCCGCTGGCGACCGACCCCTTCGGCCCGGCCGGCCCGCAGGAGAGCCTGGAAGGCGCTTTGCAGGGAAGCCTCAAGGGCCTGCGGGTGGCCTATGCGCCGACGTTGTGTGACCTTGCGCCCAACCCCGATGTCGGCGCGCTGGTGCGTGCCGCCGCCGAGACCTTCGCCGCCGAGGGGGCCATCGTCGAGGATGTCGGCTCGGCCATCCCCTACCACTACACCGATATCGAGCGCATCTGGGGCGGCGTCTACGACGTGTTTGCCGCCGACACCGCCCGTGGCCTGAAGGGGCTCGGATTCGACGTCGATACCTCGCAGCGGGAACTGCTCAGCCCCAGTTTCCTCACCCTGGTCGATCGCGGCATGAAGATGTCGGCGATGACCTATATGGGCTTCAATCACGAGCGTTCCGGCGTGTTCGATGCCGTCAACGCGATCTTCCAGAAATACGATCTCCTGCTGACGCCGACCAATCTCGTTGCGGCGATCCCCAATGCCAAGGCGTTCGGCGACACCTTCGGGCCGGACCGGATCGGCGACCAGGCCATCAATCCGACCATCGGCTGGAGCCTGACCTATCTGTTCAACCTGACGGGGCATCCGATCGCTTCGGTGCCGGTGGGGCTTACGCCCGACGGACTTCCCGTCGGAATGCAGATCGTCGGCCCCCGGCATGCCGATTTCGCCGTCCTGAGCGCCAGTGCAGGATTCGAGCGCGCCAAGCCGTGGGCCGGTACCTACAGCAGGCTGGCCTGACCCGACCACCCAATCAAGCACACGACGGAGCATTTCATGGGAACCGAAAGCCGTATCTCCCATCTCGGCGCCTTGCCGTTTTCGAACGAGAACTCACGCCTGGTGCGGACGATCTGGTCGCCGCACCAGATCCCGCACACGGCCCTCATGGGGGTCGAGCAGACGCAGTATTTTCCGGGCGGTCGGTCGGCGACCCACAGTGACGACCGTTCGGAGGAGATCATCTATTTCCGCCAGGGGCACGGCCAGATCCAGCTTGACGACAGGATCGTCGAGGTCGGGCCGGGAACGGCGGTGGCGGTGCCGAAGGACGTCGTTCACACGGTGCGTAATACCGGCCCGGACATGCTGGAGCACATTCTTGTGACCGGTAACCTGACGCTCGGCAGCCTTCCCGCTTCTCCCTTGCCCGCTTCGCTCGACTACCTGATCGGAGAGGGCGCGCACGGCCTTCAGCGCCTGTCCGCCTTCCGGGTCGAGATTCCGCCGGGCGGAACCACCGAGCCGTTGACCCTGCTCGACCGCGAATGCGTTTACGTGCTGTCCAGCGGCTATGTGGTCGCCAAGGTCCTGACCCACGATTTCCTCTATGATTTCGAATATGCGCTCACCGTGAACAGCTCGATGTGGGTGCCGGCAGGGCCTCGCCATTCGTTCCGCAACATCGGCGACACCACGGCGGTTCTGATCGGCTTCATGTGCCTGGCGCGGCCGGATGTGCCGATCAACTGAGCCACCGTTTCGTGATCCTGGCCGCGGTTCCGGGAGGGCATATCCGGCGCCGCGGCGAAGGTGTCCTCCTGGTTGTGGAACCACGGAGACCCGGCTAAGGTTCTGCTTTTTATGGGTGCGCGGACGATGAAAGCGGTTTCGGGCAGGTCACCGAGGCGACCGGAAGGCGTGGTCGGGTTGCAGGACGTCGCGCGCGCGGCCAATGTCTCGATCGCCAGCGTTTCGCGGGTCATCAACGGCACGGCGAAGGTCAGCGAGGTCGTCCGCCAGCGCGTCGAGCGGGCCTGTACCGAACTCGGCTACGTGCCGAACGGCGCCGCCCGGGCGCTTTCCTCCCGCCGCACCCGTGCCGTCGGCGCGGTGGTTCCCGCCATTGAGAACAGCGGTTTCGCGATCACCATCGGCGCCTTGCAGAGCCGCCTCGAACAGGCAGGCTACACGCTGCTTCTGGCCAATAGCGGCTACGATCCCGAGGTCGAGCTGCGGATGGTGACGGCGCTGCTCACGCAAGGCGTCGACGGGCTGGTCCTGGTCGGCCATCGTCACGATCCGCGCCTCATGCCCATGCTGAAGCGCATGGGCGTCGTCTTCGTCGAGACCTGGACGCTGGCCAGCGACCGGCCCTGCGTCGGTTTCGACAACGAAAAGGCGGCGCGCCAGATCACCGAATACCTCGTCAGCCTTGGCCATACCTCGATCAGCACCATCGCCGGCCGCACCCAGTTCAACGACCGCTCGGCCTCCCGTATCGCCAGCATGGAAGCCTTCCTCAACCAGCGCGGCCTCAAGCTGCATTCGGAACGGCTGGTGGAGCACCCCTACCGCATCCTCGACGGGCGGCTGGCTATGCGCTCGCTGTTGTCCTCCGCGGACCGGCCCACGGCCGTGGTGTGCGGCAACGACCAGCTTGCGTTCGGCGCGCTCATCGAGGCGGCTTCGCTCGGGGTGGATGTGCCCGGCGAGATTTCCATTACCGGCTTCAACGACCTCGACTACGCCGCCCATCTCGATCCGCCCCTGACGACGTTACGCGTTCCGGTAGAGCAGATGGGGGCGATGGCGGGCGACTATATCGTGTCCAGCCTGCAGGGCGAGCCCGTCGCGGCAGTGGCCGAAATCGACGTCAGCCTGATCGTGCGCGGCAGCACCGCCCCGCCGCCGGCGCGGCGTTCCACCACCTGACGCCCGGCCATCCGGCACCCGGCGTCTTCAAGGCCCCAGCATCCAGGAGTTCGAATGTTCGCTTCGCCCCCTGTCATCGTCGCGGAATGCTTCGCGCGCCTTCCCGATCATCTGCGCCGCGCGGGCCAGCGCTCGGCCTGGCTTGATCTCCATCTGCGCGGCGCCAACCGCCATTCGCTTCTGGAAGGTCCCTCCTTCGATGCCGCCGGGCGCCTGTATCTGGTGGACGTCCCCTTCGGGCGGGTGTTGCGGGTAACGCCCGAAGGCGAATTCAGCGTCGTGGCCGAATATGACGGCCAGCCCAACGGCCTCAAGATTCATCGCGACGGCCGCATCTTCATCGCCGACCACATTCGCGGCCTGATGCTGCTCGATCCCGATGCCGGGCAGGTCACGCCGCTGGTCGAGCAGGCCCCGGACGGTGCCTTCAAGGGGGTGAACGATCTTTTCTTCGCCTCGAACGGCGACCTCTATTTCACCGACCAGGGCCAGACGGGCCAGCAGGACCCGACCGGGCGGGTTTTCCGCCTCGATGCCGCGGGGGCGCTGCATCTGGTCCTGGACGGAATCCCGAGCCCGAACGGGCTTACCATGAACCGTGACGAATCCTGTCTCTATGTCGCGGTGACCCGCGACAACGCCATCTGGCGGCTGCCCCGCCTTCTCGACGGCTCCGTATCGAAGGTCGGCGCGTTCATCCGCATGAGCGGCGGCGTGGGCCCTGACGGCATCGCCCTGGATTCGGCCGATGGCCTGGCGGTCGCCCATATCGGCCTCGGCGCGGTCTGGGTGTTCAACGCGGTCGGAGAACCGGTGCTGCGGATCAACATGCCCGAAGGGCGCTCACCCACCAATCTCGCCTATGGGGGGCCTGACGGGCGGACCCTGTTCATCACCGAAGCCGAAAGCGGCTGCGTGATGACGGCACGCGTAAATATCCCCGGCAACCCGATGTTCGGGGGCAATAACCTACCGCCGGCAAACTGGCTCGCCTGAAGAGGGTGTAAGCATAATTGCCCGGCATTCGGGCCGGGAAGACCGCCCAAGAAAGCGGCCTTCGGCGCGCACGACGACCGGCCCGCAATCCAATGGTATCAAAGTCCGGCCCCCGTTCACGAAGCGGCTATTCGACGGTTTCAGGTCTTTAATGCGATGTGATTTGCGCTAGCCTGCCGAGCCTCGGTTGAGCCTTAGTTCCGCCTATAGCTTTTTTGCGCGGAAGGGCTGTTTGGAGGTATCAACCCATGCAGTGCTCAAAACGAATCCTGGTGACGGGAGGGGCCGGTTTCCTCGGCTCGTTCCTGTGCGAACGGCTTCTGGCCCAGGGCCACGAAGTCATCTGCGTCGACAATCTCTTCACCGGCAGCCGCTGGAACATCGCGCATCTCGTTGCCAATCCGGGCTTCGAGATCATCCGCCACGACGTGACGTTCCCGCTCTATGTGGAAGTCGACGAGATCTACAACCTGGCTTGCCCCGCAAGCCCCATCCACTACCAGCACGATCCGGTACAGACCACCAAGACCAGCGTCCATGGCGCGATCAACATGCTGGGTCTCGCCAAGCGCCTGGGGGCCAGGATACTCCAGGCCTCCACGTCCGAAGTCTATGGCAATCCCGGCATCCATCCGCAGCCGGAAGCCTATTGGGGGAACGTCAACCCGATCGGGCCGCGCTCCTGCTACGACGAAGGCAAGCGTTGCGCGGAGACTCTTTTCTTCGATTACTGGCGCCAGCATGCGCTGCGGATCAAGGTGGCGCGCATCTTCAACACCTACGGGCCGAGGATGCGGCTGGACGACGGGCGCGTGGTGTCCAATTTCATCGTCCAGGCGCTCCGCAACCGGCCGATCACCGTTTACGGAAACGGCGAGCAGACACGCTCGTTCTGCTATGTCGACGATCTCATCACCGGCCTGATCCGGCTGATGGAAACCGTCGACGCGGTCACCGGTCCGGTCAACCTCGGCAACCCGGCGGAATTCACCATGCTGGAACTGGCGGAGTTGGTGCTCGAACTCACCGGCAGCCGCTCCAGGATCGAGTTCCTGCCCTTGCCGGTCGACGATCCCGAGCATCGGCGCCCGGAGATCGCCTCGGCGAAATCCCTCCTCGACTGGGAGCCCGAGATGCAACTGCGCGAGGGTCTCGCCCGGACGATCGCCTATTTCGACGGGCTTCTGGCTTCCGCCTCCGGCAGCCCCGTCGCCGCCGAATGAAGACGATCCTCGTCACCGGCGGCGCCGGCTATGTCGGCTCGCATTGCTGCAAGGCCTTCGCGCGGGTCGGCTGGACGGTCGTCGTGTTCGACAATCTCTCGCGCGGCTGGCGCGAGGCAGTGAAATGGGGGCCGCTGGTCGAAGGCGACATCACGGATGCGAAACAGGTCAGGGCTGCCCTCGACCGTTACCGCCCGGATGTCGTCGCCCATTTCGCCGCCTACGCCTATGTCGGGGAATCCGTTACGCGGCCGGAAATCTATTACAGGAACAACAGCTTCGGGACGCTGGTCCTGCTCGAGGAGATGCAAAGGGCCGGCATCGACAAGCTGATCTTCTCGAGTACCTGCGCTTCCTACGGCATCCCCGTGCGCACGCCGATCGACGAAGCGCATCCGCAGGCGCCGATCAATCCTTACGGATGGTCGAAGTTCATGATCGAGAAGATGATCGAGGACTTTTCGCGGGCCCATGGGCTTGATGCGGTCATGCTGCGCTATTTCAACGCCGCCGGCTGCGACCCCGACGGGGAGATCGGCGAGCGCCACGAGCCGGAGACGCATGTCATTCCCCTGGTGATCGAGGCGGCGCTGCGGCCGGACCGGGTTTTCACCGTCAACGGAACCGATTTCGACACGCGCGATGGAACCGCGATCCGCGATTATGTGCATGTCTGCGATCTCGCAGACGCCCATGTGCTGGCCGCCGGGAAACTGGCGGCCGAGCGGGGCGTGCATGTCTACAACCTTGGAACGGGCACCGGAACGACGGTTCGGGAACTGGTCGAGGCCGTCAGCCGGATATCGGGATCGAAGCCGTGGGTGGTCTACGGGCCGGCTCGGCCCGGCGATCCCCCGGTATTGGTGGCGGCGCGCGGCAAGGCCGAGCGGGAATTGGGCTGGACTCCAAAACAGTCCGGCATCGACCGGATCGTCGAGACGGCGCTGGCCTGGTATCGCCCGCGGCTTTAGCGAGCCTCGGCCGTCAGCAGGCCATCGAGCGCCGCGCCGACGGCGGCCAGCGAGAACTTCTGTTCGACGCGGTGGCGTGCGGCGAGGCCGAGTTTTCGGCGCAGGTGCGGATCGGCGCGCAGCCGTTTCAGGCCATCGGCGATCGCGTGCGGCGTCTCCTTGTGCACCAGAAGGCCCCCTGACGCTTCACCTTCGGCGAGGATATCCGGCAGCCCCTGCGCGTCGGTCGCCACCACGGGCAGTCCGCAGGCCATCGCTTCGAGCGGCGCGACCGGCATCCCCTCGATGCGGGAAGCCGTGACATATATGTCCGCCGCCGACAGCCACTGCCGCAGGAAGCCGCGATCTGTCGTGTAGCCGGAAAGCCAGCGCACATTTGCAAGACCGCTGTCGCGCAACAGTTGCGAAAAGCGCTTGTCGTCCTGGCCGGAGCCGATGACGACCAGTTGCGCCTGTGGGTCGTCGACAAAGGCGGACCATGCCTCGACCAGCACGTCCAGGCCCTTGCGGAAAATGTCGATGCGCCCGTGGTTGACGGCGATGAAGCTGTCGGCGGGCAGGCCGAGCGTGGCGCGCGCCTGTTCGCGATCGGCTGCCTGCCATTCCTGCGCATCGATCGGATTGGGAATGTCGGCGATGTCCAGCCGGAGGCGCGGGTAGGCGTGCGAAAGCCTGTCGCGTTCCGCCGCCGAGGCGACGATCAGGCCGCGGCAGCTACGCAACGATGCCTGCCGGGCAATGGCTTCGATCCAGGAAAGCGGGCGGTCGCCGCCCTGGAAGGTCGCGTAGAGCGGCACGCCCATACGCCGCGCAAGCAGGGCCAGGGCATCGAAGCGCGTGTACTCGTATTCCTGCGCCAGGATCGCGTCGCATCCGGTGTCGGCGAGCACTTCGCGAAACGCCGCAAGTGGTGTCGCGCGCCAGCGCCGAAGGCTGTAGGCGGCGTCATGTCGACCCTTTCGCGCGCGCTTGCCGGGCACGACCTCGATCGGCGTGCCGGTCGCGGCATGGCGACGGTGCGTGATGCGATCCACGCATTCCGAGGCGCAGACGATGACGGGGGCATGGCCCGCAAGCTGCAGGGCAGCCGCGTAGCCGAACAGCCAGCCGCCGGTCATGCGCTCCACGAAATCGTCGAGCCTAAGGCCGATCGGGTCGAGGAATTCTTCCACGACGTCGCCCCAGGGAAACAGGGCGACGACCTTGGCCGGCCCGTTCATTTGCGCCAGGCGAACGCCGTTTCGGTGCCGCGCGTGGAAGGCCGGTGCAGCAGGTAGCCGACCGCCGTCAGCGGGGCAGCCAGCGCGTAGACGAGCTTGCGGCGGCGCCGGCCGAGACGGGAGAAGGCGACGTCGTGGAAGAATGCGGTGACCGGGTTGATGAAGGTCGCCCGCCGCTCGGCGGGCCGGCCGAAAAGCGCGGCAAGCTCGGGGTCGCGATAGCCCCGCCGCACATGCCCCCATTCCTGCATCAGCTCGGATTCATGTGGGCAGTAGGGCCGCATCGCCTTGTAATAAGGGTAGTGCCATTCGGCCTCGGGCGTGGAGACGAGCACGCAACCGCCCGGCCGGACCACGCGCAGGGCCTCCTCGGCGGCGCGGTTGTCCTCCTCGATATGTTCCAGTACGTCGAACAGCGTCACGACGTCGAAGCTGTCGTCCTCGAACGGCAGCGAACGCGCGTCGCCACACACGAAAGTCGAGCGTTCCCAAGCGGGCTGGCTGTCGGCGAGCGCCGGATCTATGTCCAGCGTGACGATGTCGGCCTCCGGATAGAGCAGGCTCGCCAGCCCGCTGCGTCCGCCGCCGACCTCCAGCACGCGTCCGCGCCCTTGCAGTTCCATGGGGGCGACACGATGGATCGCCCGCATCTTCTCGCGATAGAACAGCCCGTCGGTAAGGCCGTTGGGGAACGGGTTGCCGGAAAGGAAAACACCGAGCGGTGCCTTGCTGCTCATCAGATCGCTCCGTCCTCAAAATAGCGTGGGGCCCGTTGCCGGCGCCAGCCGGGGCGGCACAGGAACTGCAGGCCGGCGGCCCATCCCGCGACCTCCGATACCAAGGTTTCCGGCCGGCCGCGCTGCTTTTCCAGCAACCCCTTGAGAAAGGTTTTCAGGAAATAGACCGGAAGCTGGCCGAAGATGCGGGTGAGGTTGCCGCGATCGCCGAACGCGTCATATTGCGCGACGAGCGCCGCGACATGGCCCTTCATGTAGGACCGCATCTGCCGGCGCAGTTCCGGCAACTCGCGGCGGTGATGATGAAAGACCACGGCGCGCGGTTCGTAGAGGCAGGTGCCGCCCTCGGCGAGTAGCCGGTACCAGAGCTCGGAATCCTCGGAGCAGCCGGACGCCCCGGCGCCGAGACGCTCGTCGAACAGGCCGATGCGTTCAAACAGCGTGCGCCGGAAGGCCATGTTGGCGCCGGCGCCGATCTTCCAGACATGGGCCCCGTGCGGCCGCGTCTCCTCGAAAAACCGATGGTCGAAGCGCAGCGGAACGAAGGTCGTGCCGAAGCCTCCCATCTCCAGCTGGAAGATGCGTTGCGCGCGCGTATCCAGCCCGGCCGGCAGCACGAGGCCGGCCAGCGCCTCGAAATCCTCGTTCGAGAAGGCTCGCGCGATCTCGGAGGTCCAGTTCGGGTGAAGCTCGACATCGTCGTCGGTAAAGGCGATGATCTCGCCCCGGCTCGCACGAATGCCGGCATTGCGCGCGACGCTGAGCCCCGGGCGCGGCTCATGCACATGGCGGACTTTTGGGAAGCGCCGGCATATCGGTTCGGCACCGCCATCCCTTGAATTGTCGATGACGACAATTTCCCCTGCGGCGCTTGCCTGCGCCACAGCGCTTTTCAGGCACCCGGCCAGCGCCTCGCCACGGTCGCGCGTGCAGATGACGACCGAGATATCCTCGGCGGGCACCGGCGGCATGGTCGCCAGCCCGTCCAGTTCCTCGACCAGCTTGTCGGCACCGAGCACGTGGGCCAGCGCCAGCGCCTGTCTTGGCCTGCCCTCGAAGGTCGCCCGGAGCGGGGCGCCGAGGGCCGGGCTGCGTGCCGCAAGCTGCTCGGCTCCATATTCGGCCGTGAACTGGCGCAGTTGCGCCTCGCCGAAGGGCAGTTCTTCCGGCAGCGAGGCGCGCATCCCCAGCGGCAGATCCTTCCACCAGAAGATCGAGAACGCGGCTGTGTCGCCGGCATCGGCGTCTTTGCGCGCCGTGCTCAGGTCGAGGTGCCGCACCGGAAGGCTGTGCGCCGTCATTGGTCCGCCTCCCGTATCGTCTGCACGCGCGAGCGCGAACGGTCGTACTCGCCGGCCAGGCCGCGAATGCCGCCCCAGATTTCGGCCATGCCGAAATTGACGTCGCGCCCGCGAAAATCGCGAATGGCGCGCGCGAGCGCCTTGGCCTGGTCCACGAACCACCAGCGTACCATCGCGCCGTGCTGGGGCCGCAATTCGTGGTCGCTGCGCCGGCTCTTGGCGAGGAACGCCATCATGCCGAGACCCCAGGACCAGTATTGCCGCCTGAGCTGCGGGATCGTTTCGCGATGCTCGTGATAGACGGCGAACTCCGGCTCGTAGACCATCGTCCGGCCGGAGCGCAGGACGCGGTAGAAGATATCGAGATCGCCGCCGCCGGGCAGCGGGCCGCCGGTGTCGAGCGCTTCGTCGAAGCCGCCCAGCGAAACCAGCAAATTCCGTTCGAAGGCCATGTTGCAGCCGGCGCCGAGCACGCCCGCCCCGATGGGGTGGAGCGGATTGTCGAAGCGGGCGCTGCGGAATTCGTTTCGATGGAAGCCGCGTCCGAAGCCGCCGCGCCGCTCGAAATAGATCTGCGCCTCGGTATCGAGCCGGTACGGCAGCACCAGCCCGGTGAAGCCGCCGGCGGTAGGATTGTCGCGGCACGCCTTGGCAAGACCGGCGAGCCAGTTGCGGTCGACCACCACGTCGTCGTCGAGATAGGCGATCAAGGCGCCGGTGGCGGTCCGCAGCGCGGTGTTGCGGGCGAAGTCGAGCCCGGCCTTGGGCTCGAAAACGTAGCGGACCCCGGCATAGCGCTCGACCGTTTCGCGTGTGGCCGAATCGACCGAGGCATTGTCCACGACGATGACCTCGACCGCGCCGAAGGGAGAATTTTCGCGCACCGCTTCGAGCGAATCGAGCAGCCGGGAAAGCCGCTGCGCCCGGTCCTTGGTGCAGATCGCGATGCTGAGCGAGGGCAGTTCGGTATCCGGACCGGGGCTCGCCGCCAACTCGTCCTCGACCTTCGCGATAAGGACGCGGGTGGCAAAATGCCGGTCCGCCAGTGCGCGAAGTTCCTCGACCGGAAGCGGCGCACCGGGAGTTCGGTCGACCATTGCGAAACCGACCAGCCGGTCGTGCCAGCGCGCGACCAGCCCGACGCCGCTCTGGTCCGGCGCGATCTCGACCGCCTGCAGCGGCCTGGAGAGTTCGATTTCGACCAGCCTGTAGCCCATGGCGCGCCTAGCTCGCCGCTGCCACGGACAGGTGTCCGGTCTGGAGGTTGTACAGGCGCGCGAAATGGCCGGGCCGCTCCAGCAGCCGGTCGGGTGGGCCGACCTCGACGACGCGCCCCTTGGACAGGACGATGATCTGGTCTGCCGCCCGCACCGTCGAAAGGCGATGCGCGATGACCACCAGGGTCCGGTTCTTCGAGAACTGCTCGAGCGCGAGCTGGAAGGCCTGTTCCGTCTCGACATCCAGCGCATTCGTTGCCTCGTCGAGCAGGAGGAGGTCGGGGTTGCGCAGGATGGCGCGGGCCAGCGCGATGCGCTGGCGCTGCCCGCCGGAAAGCCGCATGCCCTGGTCGCCGACCCGGG
>Ga0182735_1000087_pt1 | contig 133346 bp, 127 predicted proteins | sample eDN5th30CKraftMG_FD_128524 | JGI IMG/M metagenome (GOLD analysis project Ga0182735, IMG submission 128524) | Enriched Miracle-Growth compost microbial communities from Emeryville, California, USA - eDNA 5th pass 30_C Kraft MG (version 2) (version 2) ... | reverse complement strand
CGCCATCCCGACCAACCTCAAAATGCCCGCCGGCGACCCGGAACGGCCAGTGCTCGATCGCGCGCCCATAGCCGAAGCGCAGAAGGTTGTGGCCCGAAAGCTCCGCTGGCGTCGACCGCACCCGCGCCACCTTCTGGGCGGTGGCGGCGGGCGGCGTCGTCGCCTGTCATCGTCATCGCGACGCTGGTGCCGCGCGATGCGCCCGATGCGGACGCGCCGGATTTCCGCCGCGACCTGAAGGCGCTGATGCGCCGGCCGGTGCTGCTCGGGCTGCTGACGACCGTGCTCGGCTATGCCGGCCTGTTCGCGGTCTTCCCCTACATCGTGCCGCTGCCGACAGAGGTCACGGGAATGCCCGAAGCGGCCGTTTCGCCGATCCTGTTCGTCTTCGGCGGCGGGCTGATCGTCGGCAATCTTCTCGGCGGCCGGCTGGCCGATCGCCGCCTGGTGCCGACCATGCTCGGCAGCATGCTCCTCCTCGCGGCCGTTCTGCTCGGGACCGGCCCCGCCCTCCAGAGTCCCATCACGGCCGTGATCGCCATCGGACTGCTCGGCCCCGCCGCCTTCGCCACCGTGGCGCCGCTGCAGATGTGGGTGATCGAGCAGGCGCAGGGCGCCGGACAGAGCCTGGCGTCGAGCTTCAACATCGCCGCCTTCAACCTCGGCAACGCGATCGGCGCCTGGATCGGCGGTCTGGTGATCGATCATGGGCCCGGTCTGGCGGGCGTCACCTGGATCGCGGCGCTGCTGCCGATCGCCGCCTTCCTCGTCGCGCTCTGGGCGCTCAGGACCACGCCCGCGACGTCAGGCGAGGGCACACTGCCGACGGATGGCTGCGTCGAATCGCCGAGAGGGTCGCGAAGGCTGGCGCCGGCGGACCCGGCGCCGTCCTATTCCGCCGCGTCGACCGTGAGCGGCAGCAGCCGCTCGCGCGAGGCGGCGAGCAGGCGCGTCATGGCGCGCGCCGCTTCGTCCGGCCGCCGCGCCACGATCGCCGTACGCACGGCGTCATGCAGGGCGATGTCCTCGGCCGGCTGCGAGGCGTTGCGCTGCAGCATCTCCGAGGACACGCGCAGCGCCGACTTGACCGCGCTGCCGATCGTCACGAACAGGCCGTTATGCGATGCGTTGAGGATCGCCATGTGGAATCCGAGCGCCGATTCGGACGTCGCCTTGATCGGCAGCTTCTGTTCATAGGCGGCGACGAGTTCATGGAAGTGATGCTCGATCTGCGCCAGATCCTCGGCCGTGCCGTCGCGGGCCGCCAGGAACGAGGCGCGGGGCTCGAAGCAGAGCCGCATCTCGAAGATGTCCTCGACGATCTTGTGGTCGAACTGCGCCTGCAGCCGCCAGGCGAGGACGTCGCGGTCGAGCAGGTTCCACTCCGCGAAGGGCATCACGCGCGTGCCGATTTTCGGCGACACCTCGATCAGCCGCTTGCCGGCGAGGCTCTTCACCGCCTCGCGGATCGTCGTGCGGCTGACGCCATAGGTCTGGCAGAGCTCGCTCTCGATCGGCAGCGAGGTTCCGGGCGTGAACTCGCCCGACACGATCCGGACGCCAATGTGATTGGCGACCTGCGCGCTCATCGTGCCGACCGATAGAAGCTCGCGCTCCAGCATCACACCCTCTCCCGCCAAGCTCGTTCCTTTACGCGGTTTCCGATGCGTTGGCCAAGTCCCGCATCCGTCTCTGGCTCGATCTTTGTGGTCCGGCCGTCGGTTCCGGTCGCTCCGGCCAAGGGCGGAAGACCGGATTGACAAACCCTCGGATCAAAACCATGATCGAGGCATATGATAATACCATTGAGGGTCTCTTGGGGAGGGGCTTCAGTGGGAAATCGTATGGAGGGGCCGAAATCGGGCAGTTCCGGTAGCTGGCCAGCAACGGGATCGCGGGCCGAATGCGGCGTGCGGCGCCAGGGTAGGAAAATGCGGCGCGGCGGCTGGCACGGTGTCCGTGCCGGCCCATCGAAGCCGGAAGGGCCTCGCTCCGGCGAGGCGGACGAGGATGAAGGTCGCCGGAGGACAGGTCTTGTTGGGAGACCTGAGGCGCGACGAAAAGCGGAGGAATCGCAAGATGCGAAAGCTGATGACGAAGGCGCTTGCCACGGCGGCGCTGCTGGCCCTGACCGTTGGGGCGCAGGCCAAGGAAACCGTGGTCTGGTGGGACTTCCTGTCCGGCGGCGACGGCGTCCGGATGAAGGCGCTGATCGACGAATTCAACAAGACCAACCCGGACATCGAGATCCAGGCGACGACGCTCGAATGGGGCGTGCCGTTCTACACCAAGGTGCAGACCTCGGCCGCCGTGGGCGAGGGCCCCGATGTCATGACCTATCACCTGTCGCGCCTGCCGCTCGGCGTCGACACCGGCGCGCTGCGCGAGATCACGGCCGACGAGATGAAGGCGGCCGGCATCGACGGCGCCAATTATGCGCCGGCGAACTGGCAGGCGGCGCAGGTCGACGGCAAGCAGTATGCGGTGCCGTTCGACATCCACTCGATCGTGCTGTTCTACAACAAGGACGCGCTCAAGAAGGCGGATCTGCTCGGCGAGGACGGCAAGCCGAAGGGCTTCGACGGCATCGAGAATTTTGACGCGGCGCTGAAGAAGCTGAAGGATTCGGGCTCCGAATACGGCATGTCGTTCCAGACCGCCGGGGATGGCGGCGTCTGGCGCGTCTTCTACTCGCTGTTCAACCAGCAGGGCGGCGAGTTCTACAAGGACGGCAAGTTCCTCGACGGCGACAATGTCGACAAGGCCGCCAAGGCCGCCGGCGCGATGGCGAAGTGGGTCGCGGACGGCGTCGTGCCGAAGCAGACAGACTACAACCCGTCGATCGCGCTCTTCACCTCCGGCAAGGCCGCCACGCTGATGAACGGCGTCTGGGAAGTGCCGACGATGGCGGACCTCGCCAAGCAGGGCAAGCTCGGCTTCGAGTGGGGCGCGGTGCAGATTCCGACCCTGTTCGACCAGCCGGCGACCTGGGCCGATTCGCACGCCTTCGCGATTCCGGACCGCAAGGGCAAGGAAATCTCGCCCGAGAAGCTCAAGGCCGTGCTCGCCGTCATCAAGTGGATGAACGAGCATTCGATCAGCTGGGCGAATGCCGGCCATATCCCGGCCTATCTCCCGGTCACCCAGACCGAGGCATTCAAGACGATGGAGCCGAACGCGACCTATTCGTCGCTGGCGGAGACCGCCGTGTTCGACCCGGCCTCGAAGCTCGCCGGCGTCGCGTCGCCCGTCTATGAGGCGTCGGCGAACAACATCACCACCACGGTGAACGGTGACATGGACCCGCAGGAAGGCGCCGAGGGTCTGCGCGACGAGCTGCAGGGCCTCCTCGACTAGTCCAAGCGACTGCCGCGTCACGACCCGGCCGGCCTGCCGGCCGGGTCATCCGCCTTGAAGCCTGGAAGCCTCCGATGCACAGCAAAACGCGCGATAACTGGATCGCGGCGGCCTTCGTCGCCCCCTTCGTCATCGCCTATCTCGTCCTGTTCCTGTATCCGACCGTGAGGATGGTCATCCTCACCTTCACCGACGCCCCGCTGATCGGCGAGGGCAAGTGGATCGGCTTCAAGAACTATGTGAGGCTCTTCAACGACAAGGCCTATTTCAACGCGGTCTGGCATACGGCCTATTTCGTCCTGCTGACCGTCATTCCGAACACGCTGCTCGGCCTCGTCTTCGCGATGATGGTCAATCGCCAGAAGGGCTATGTGCAGAGCCTGGTGCTGGCTGCGTTCTTCCTGCCCTACATCCTGCCGGTCTCCGTGGTCTTCCGCATCTGGGAATGGATCATGGACTATCAGTTCGGCATTGCGCAGTACGCGCTGGATGCCTTCTGGGGCGAGCGCGTCGCTGTCTTCCGCAACAAGTACTGGGCCATGCCCATGATCGCCTTCGTGACGATCTGGTGGACCATCGGCTTCAACGTGCTGCTGTTCATCGCAGGCCTGCGCAACATCTCGCAGGACATGTATGACGCCTCGGCCCTCGACGGCGCCGATCGCTGGAAGCAGTTCCGCTACATCACCTGGCCGCTGATCTGGCCGGTAACGGCGCTCGTGCTGACGATCCAGCTGATCCTGCAGCTGAAGATCTTCGACCAGCTTTACCTGCTGACGCTAGGCGGCAACGTCAACAACACCATGGTGCTGGTCCAGTACATCTACAAGCAGGCGTTCCAGCTCAACAAGGGCGGCTATGGCGCCACGGTCGCGTTCTCCCTGTTCGTGATCATCGTCGTCGTTTCCGTTCTGCAGTACCAGGCTCTGAGGGCGAAACCCCGATGAACATCCAGAAGATCGATCTCGCGGGTCGGCTGTTCTCGCTGCTGACGCTGGCGCTCGCCATCGTCTGGGCCTTCCCGCTCTACTGGGCCCTGGTGACGACCTTGAAGCCTGAGTTCGAGGTGGTTCAGCCCGGGTTGAACCTGCTTCCCAAGACCTGGACGCTCGAGGCCTATACCCATGTGCTGACGACGACGAAGATCGGCCGCTGGTATGTGAACTCGATCGTCGTCTCGGTGGTGGTCACCATCCTTGTCGTGCTGATGGGCGCGCTGTGCGGCTACGCGCTGTCGCAATTGCGTTTCCGCGGCCGCTCCCTGCTCTGGTACACCGTTCTCGCCAGCTTCATGGTGCCGATCCAGGCGCTGATCGTGACCCATTTCGTGTTGATGGGCCAATTTGGCCTGATCAATTCCTGGCTCGGCATCATCCTGCCGCAGCTGATCGTCCCGGTCGTCGTCATCGTCTACAAGCAGTTCTTCGACAGCGTGCCGAAGGATTTCCGCGAGGCGGCGCGCGTGGATGGCGCCGGCGAGTTCGACATCTTCTTCCGGATCTATCTGCCGATGAACTGGGGCGTCACGACCGCGCTCGCCATCATCACCTTCATCGGCGCCTGGAACGCCTTCCTCTGGCCCTTCCTCGTCTCGACGTCCGAGGACACGATGACGATCACCGTCGGCATCACCCAGGTGAAGGACAATTTCGGTGTTCAGTTCGCGCGGAACCTCGCCGCGGCCGTGCTCGCCGCGCTGCCCGTCGCCATCGCCTACCTGATCTTCCAGCGTCGCGTGACGCAGGCGATCATGCTGTCCGCCGGCATCAAGGGCTAGCGGTGCCGTTCACCGCCGCTCCCGGCCCCCGGCCGGCGGCGGCTCTTCCCACGACCCTCAAGCGACAATCCGAGAGCTTTCCACCCATGTTGAACGCCAAACTCATCGTCGACCGCGACTTCGTCGTCTCCGATCTCGACCGGCGCATGTTCGGCACCTTCGTCGAGCATATGGGCCGCTGCGTCTATGGCGGCATCTACGAGCCCGGCCACGAGACCGCCGACGAGGACGGCTTCCGCGGCGACGTGCTCGAGCTCACCAAGGAGCTCGGCACCACCATCGTCCGCTATCCGGGCGGCAATTTCCTCTCGGGCTACAATTGGGAGGACGGCGTCGGTCCGGCCGACAAGCGTCCCGTGCGCCGCGACCTCGCCTGGTTCTCGACCGAGACCAACCAGTTCGGCACCAACGAGTTCATGAAGTGGGCCAAGAAGGCCGACATCGAGCCGATGTTCGGCGTCAATCTCGGCACCAAGGGCCCCGACGAGGCGCGTCAGTTCCTCGAATACTGCAACCACGAGGGCGGCTCGGCGCTGTCGGATCTCCGCAAGGAGCACGGCTACGAGAAGCCGCACGATATCAAGTTCTGGTGCCTCGGCAACGAGATGGATGGCCCCTGGCAGATCTGCCACAAGACCGCCGAGGAATATGGCCGCGTCGCGCTCGAGACCGCCAAGGTGATGCGCTGGGTCGACCCCACCATCCAGCTCGCCGCCTGCGGCTCGTCGCACCGCAACATGCCGACCTACGGCTCCTGGGAGTACCAGGTCCTCGATCACTGCTATGACGAGGTCGATTTCATCTCCCTGCATACCTACTTCAACAACCATGCGGATTCGACCGCCGAGTATTTCGGCGTCATCGAGCTGCTCGACGCCTTCATCAAGGAAGTGGCGGCGATCTGCGACGCGGTCGGGGCCAAGCGCCGTTCGCACAAGAAGATCATGCTGTCGCTGGACGAATGGAACGTCTGGTACAAGACCCACAAGATCGAGAACATGCGCGTTCCCGGCTGGCCGGAAGCGCCGAAGCTGATCGAGGAGGTCTACAACACCGAGGACGCGCTGATCGTCGGCGGCGCCCTGATCGCCATGCTCAACAATGCCGATCGCGTCAAGACCGCCTGCCTGGCGCAGCTCGTCAACGTGATCGGCCCGATCATGACCGAGACGGGCGGCGCCGCTTGGCGCCAGACGATCTTCCACCCCTTCGCGCTCGCCTCCAAGTATGGCCATGGCCGCGTGCTGAAGAGCGTGGCGGAGTCCGGCTCCTACAGCGCCAAGACCTTCCCGGAGATCCCGTATCTCTACGCGACCGTGATCGACAATCCGGCCGATGGCACGACGACCGTGATCGCGCTCAATCGCAGCCTGTCGGATTCGATGGAGGTCGAGGTCGAGCTGCGCGGTCTCGGCAAGGATCGCGAGCTGGTGCACGCGACCGAGCTGCACCATTCGAACCTCAAGGCCGTGAACACCAAGGACGCGCCGAACACCGTCGCGCCGAAGGACAACAAGGACGTCCAGATCGACGGCGAACGGATGACCGTCCGGCTGAAGCCGGCCTCGTTCAACGTCATCACCACCCGGGCGACGCCGGCTGGCAACGCCTGATCGGCCCGCGCGCTCCCGAAATCGACGCCCGCATCCGCGTGATGCGGGCGTTTTCTTTTGGCGCGGCGCAATCGGTCGCGTTGCGAAGATCGCGACCTGACCCTATGACATCGGCATGGCCCTGCTCGATCTCGCCAATCCGACGCGCTTCATGACGCTCACCGACCGCCTCCTGCCCTGGCTCTGGGCGGCGACGGCGCTCGTGCTCGGCACGGGGCTCTATCTCGCCTTCTTCGTCGCGCCTGCCGACTACCAGCAGGGCGAGACGGTCAAGATCATGTTCATCCATGTCCCGGCCGCCTGGCTCGCCATGTTCGGCTACGGCATGATGGCGGTCTCGGCGCTCGGCACGCTGGTCTGGCGCCATCCGCTCGCCGACGTCGCCGCCAAGGCGACCGCGCCGATCGGCGCCGCCTTCACGCTGGTGGCGCTCGTGACCGGCTCGCTCTGGGGCAAGCCGATGTGGGGCACCTGGTGGGAGTGGGACGCGCGCCTGACCTCGGTGCTGATCCTGTTCCTGATGTATCTCGGGCTGATCGCGCTCTGGAACGCGATCGAGGATCCGAACAAGGCCGGCCGCGTCGCCGCCGTGCTGATCCTGGTCGGTTCGATCAACATTCCGATCATCAAGTTCTCGGTCGACTGGTGGAACACGCTGCACCAGCCGGCCAGCGTCTTCCGCATGGGCGGCTCGACGATCGCGCCCAGCATGCTCTATCCGCTCCTGATCTGCGCCGTCGGCGCGACGCTCCTGTTCCTGGCGCTCTCCCTGATGGCGATGCGCAACGAGATCCTGCGCCGCCGCATCCGCGCGCTGCGCCTGGTCGCGGCGGCGAGCCCCGCGGGAGCCGCGGCATGATCGAGGCGCTCGGGCCGCATGCCGGCTTCATCCTGGCCGCCTATGGCGTGACGATCGCCATCGTGCTGGCGCTCGTCGCCTGGGTGCTGATCGACGGTCGCAGCCTGCGCCGCCAGCTCGCCGATCTCGAGACGCGCGGCATCCGCCGCCGCTCGGCGCGGAAGGCGGCGCTCGACCGGGCCGCGGCGCCATGAGCGATGCGAAGCCTTCCGAGGCGTTGAGGCCGCGGCGCTCGATGGGGCGACGGCTGGCCATTCTCGCGCCCGCCGCCGTCTTCGCGGCGCTGGCCGTGATCTTCATCATCCGCCTGGAACAGGGCGGCAACTCGTCGCTCATCCCCTCCGCGCTGATCGGACGACCGGCGCCGGTGACGGTGCTGGCGCCGCTGGAGGGGCTCGACAAGCCTGGCATCGACAGCGCCGGTTTCGCCGGCAAGGTGACGCTGGTCAATGTCTGGGCGTCGTGGTGCGTGCCCTGCCGCGAGGAGCACCCGATCCTGGAACGGCTCGCCGCCGACCCGCGCATCCAGCTCGTCGGCATCAACTACAAGGACCAGCCGACGAATGCCCGCGCCTTCCTCGGCCAGATGGGCAATCCGTTCGCCGCCGTCGGCGTCGACGAGAAGGGCCGCGGTTCGATCGACTGGGGCGTCTATGGCGTGCCGGAGACCTTCCTGGTCGGGCGCGACGGCACGATCCGCTACAAGTTCGTCGGTCCGCTCAGCGAGGAGAGCCTCGCCGCCGTGCTGATGCCGGAGATCGAGAAGGCGCTGGCTGCGCCTTGAACCGGCCTGGCGGCCGAGGGCTGCTGCCGCTGCTCTTTCCCCTCTCCCTCAGGGAGAGGTACAGAGCAGGGTGTGTTCCAGGTATTTATTGTTAACGAGTGGGCTGCGTTTCCGTCTTTTCGTCGGGGATGGTCGTGCGGGTGATCAGCGGCAGCTGGAACAGGGTGAAGAGGAAGGTCAGCGGCATGATGCCGAACACCTTGAAGTTCACCCAGAGGTCCGTCGCCGCCTTGGCATCGGCCGTGTAGTAGGCGTCCGCGCCCTTCCAGACGACGATGTTCAGCACGGCAAGCGCCAGGAAGAACAGGCCCCAGCGGAAGGTCAGCTTGTGCCAGCCCTCGTCGGTCAGCCTGAAGACGCTGTCGAAGACATAGCCGAGCAGCGGCCGGCCGAAGGCGAGGCCGCCGAGGAGGACCGCGCCGAACAGCGTGTTGACGATGGTCGGCTTCAGCTTGATGAAGGTGTCGTCGTGCAGCCACAGCGTCAGCCCGCCGAACACCACAACGACCACGCCGGTGACCAGCGGCATGATCGGCAGCTTGCGGGTCAGCGCGTAGGAGACGGCGAGCGCCACCAGCGTCGCGACCATGAACAGCCCGGTCGCCCAGTAGATGTCGGCGCGGGCGTTGGCGAAGAAGAAGACGCCGAGCGGTCCGAGCTCCAGGGCGAGCTTCAGGAGCGGGTTGAGCTCCTTGCGGGCGGGGTCGTTGGGCGCGCGTTCGATTTCGATGGTCATGGTCGGCTTTCGGTCGTGGTCGCCAAGAGATAGGACCCATAAGGCGGCTGATCTATGGCGTCGGTCACGCGGGCGTCATGTGGCGATGCCGGCGATGGCACGGGCGAAATCGTCGGCGGCGAAGGGCTCCAGGTCGTCGATGCCCTCGCCGACGCCGATGAAGTGGATCGGCAGGCCGTGCCGCGCGGCGATCGCGACGAGGATGCCGCCGCGCGCCGTGCCGTCGAGCTTGGTCATCACCAGCCCGGTGACGCCGGCGACGCGGCCGAAGATCTCGACCTGCTGCAGCGCGTTCTGGCCGGTGGTGGCGTCGAGGGTGAGCAGCACGCTGTGCGGCGCGGTCGGGTCCTGCTTCTTGATCACGCGGATGACTTTTTCGAGCTCCGCCATCAGTTCGGTGCGGTTCTGCAGCCGGCCGGCGGTGTCGATCAGGAGCACGTCGGTGCCGTTCGCCTGCGCGTCTCTCAGCGCATCGAAGGCGAGGCCGGCGGCGTCGGCGCCGATCGAGCGCGCCACGACGGCGGAGCCGGTGCGCTGGCCCCAGATCTTCAATTGCTCGACCGCCGCGGCGCGGAAGGTGTCGCCGGCGGCCAGCATCACCGAACGCCCTTCGGCGCGCAGTTTCGCCGCGAGCTTGCCGATCGTCGTGGTCTTGCCGGTGCCGTTGACGCCGACGACGAGGACCACATGCGGTTTGCGGGTGGGGTCGATGGTGAGCGGCTTCGCCACCGGCGCGAGGACCTTCGTGACCTCCTCGGCCAGGATCGCCTTGACCTCGTCGCCGTCGATCTCCTTGCCGAAGCGGCCCTTCTTCAGCGCCTCGACGATGGCGGCCGACGTCGTCAGGCCGAGGTCGGCCTGGATCAGAACGTCCTCGAACTCCTCCAGCGTGTCGGCGTCGAGCTTGCGCTTGGTGAACACCGAGACGATGCCGTCCGAGATCGCGCTGGACGAGCGCGACAGGCCGGCCTTCAGGCGCTGGAACCAATTCTGCTTCGGCGCGGGTTCCTGTGCGGGGGCGGGCGCTGCCGGGGCCGCGAAGAAACCGGTCGGGCGCGGCGCGGCGACGGCGGCCGGGACCGGCGCGGCGGGCTCCGGCTCGGGTGGCTCGGCGGCGGCCGGCGCTTCGGGCTCGGCTTCGACGGCGGTTGCCTCGACCGGCGCGGCCGCCTCAACGGCCTCCACGGCTTTCGGCGGTTCGGCGTCGGCAGCCGGGGGCTCGATCGCGACCGGCTCCGGCGGGGCGATTGCCTCCGGCTCGGGCGTCCAGGCGGGCTCGGGCACGATGGCGGGCTCGGGCGTCGGTTCCGGCTCGGCGGGCTTCGACGCGCCGCCGCCGAAAAACCGGCGGAACAGGCCCTTCTTTTCTTCTGCCATGGTTCAGGCGGCCTCTGCGAGTGGGGTGGCAAGGAGGCCCGATGCCGTCCGTCCAGTTATGTGGGCCGGGACCAGGGTCCCGGCGGCGACGCCCGGCATGGAAACCGGGGTGAAATGTTCGGTGCGGCCGACGCCGCCTCGCTCCATCAGGACATGGCGCATCGTGCCGATCTCGCGGTCGAGATGAGCGGCGAGCGTCGCCTGGCCCTTTTCGCGCAGTCGCGCCGCGCGGACCTTGATCGTTTCGCGGTCGAGCTGTGGCATGCGCGCGGCCGGCGTGCCGGGGCGCGGCGAGAACGGGAAGACATGCAGATGCGTCAGCCCGCAATCATCGACCATCGCCAGCGAATTCCCGAACATCGCCTCTGTCTCCGTCGGGAAGCCGGCGATGATGTCGGCGCCGAAGACGATGTCGGGGCGCAGCCGTCGCGCTTCGGCGCAGAAGCGGATGGCGTCGGCGCGGCCGTGCCGGCGTTTCATGCGCTTCAGGATCATGTCGTCGCCGGCCTGCAGCGACAGATGGAGATGCGGCATCAGCCGCTCGTCCTCGGCGATAGCGCGCATCAGCGCGTCGTCGACCTCGATCGTGTCGATCGAGGAGAGGCGGAGCCGCGGCAGTTCCGGCACCAGCTTCAGGATGGTGGCGACGAGCGCGCCGAGCGTCGGCTGGCCCGGCAGGTCGGCGCCATAGGCGGTCATGTCGACGCCGGTCAGCACGATCTCGGCATGGCCGGTCTCGACCAGTTGGCGAACCTGCTCGACGATCGCGCCCATCGGCACAGAGCGCGAGGGGCCGCGACCATAGGGGATGATGCAGAAGGTGCAGCGATGGTCGCAGCCGTTCTGGACCTGGACGAAGGCGCGCGTGTGCCCGTCCATGCCGGCGACGAGATGGCCCGCCGTCTCGCGCACGTCCATGATGTCGGCGACGCGGACGCGCTCGTGGTCGGCGATCGCGAGCCCGAGCGGCCGGTAGGCGGCGCTGGTCAGCTTTTCCGAATTGCCGAGGACGAGGTCGACCTCGTCCATCGCGGCGAAGGTGCTGGGATCGGTCTGCGCCGCGCAGCCGGAGACGACGATCTTGACGCCCGGCCGCTCGCGCCGCGTCCTTCGGATCGTCTGGCGGGCCTGGCGCACCGCCTCGGCGGTGACGGCGCAGGTGTTGATGATCACCGCGTCGGCGAGGCCTGCTTCCGCCGCTTTCGTCCGCATCACCTCGGTCTCGAGCGTGTTGAGGCGGCAGCCGAAGGTGATCGTCTCGATCGTCATGCGCGGCGGGCGACCGTGTCCGGCGCGACCTCGATGCGGATCTCGTCGCCGAGGCTGACGACGCCCTCATGCTCGAATTCGGCGGCGCCGGTCATCCAGATGTGGTTGTCGTCGCGCCACGCGATGTTGAGCACGCCGCCGGGCAGGCGGACGTCGACGACGCGGCCGGTCTTGCCGAGCCGCGCGGCCGAGACGGCCGTGGCGCAGGCGGCCGAGCCGCAGGCGAGCGTCAGCCCGGCGCCGCGCTCCCACACGCGCAACGTGATCGCGCGATCCGACGTCACTTCCGCGATCGAGATGTTCGCCCGTTCCGGGAAGATCGGATCGCGCTCGAGGATCGGGCCGATGCGGCCGAGATCGATCGCGGCGACGTCCTCGACCCAGTAGATGACATGCGGATTGCCGATATTGGCCGCCGCCGGGCGGGACAGGATCGGCGCGTCGACCGGGCCGAAGCTCAGATCGATGGCGCGCGTGTCCTCGAACGGCCGGGCGAGCGGGATCTCGGCCCAGCCGAAGCGCGGCTCGCCCATGTCGACGGTGATCGTGTCGGCATCCCGGACACGCACGTCGAGGAGGCCGGCGGACGTTTCGAGCTTCATGGCCTCGCGGCCGCTTTCGCGGTTCAGCACCAGCGCCACGCAGCGCGTGCCGTTGCCGCAGGCGCCGGACAGCGAGCCGTCGGTGTTGAAGATCGTCATGAAGGCGTCGGTGCCGGCGCTTCTGCGCGGCTCGATCACCATCAGCTGGTCGAATTCGGTGCGCGGGTCGGCGGCGATGGCGCGCGCCTGCGACGCGTCGAGGCGCGTTTCGGCGCCGCGCATGTCGAGCACGGTGATCCGGTTGCCGATGCCGTTCATCTTGGCGAAGGGGGCGTTCATGACGTTCCGATCATCACGCTGCGGGCCGCGCTGGCGGGCCGGGAGTGTCGCCGCATATATGGCGGAAAGATCAGAGAAATTCCATACTGCCGCGACGGTTCCGCCCCCATGGCCACGGATTGGGGCGGACGCGGACGCTTGGCGGTGGGCCGCGCGCCTCGCAGGCGGGACCATTCGAAAAAAAACAGGCCCCAAAACGGGGGGGAAGTGACGTAAACTGTCGCCGGGTGCCGGCTTCGCCGCGCCGCCGGCTTGCGGGCCGACGCAGGGGCTGCTTCACTGGCGGACCACGTTGCAAGGATCCAGCCCGCCTCTCGACCGCCCCGTCATCGGATCGCCCGCATCCGGGCCGAGACCGGGCTCGTCTCCGTTACGGACATCTTCATGTCGCTCGATATCGCCACCCGCGTGTACAATCACGGCTTCCGCATCGACCCGATCGTGCGGACGCTGCTCGATACGGACTTCTACAAGTTCCTGATGTTGCAGCTGATCCGCGCCAAGTCGCCGGACGTGCGGGCGACCTTCGGCCTGATCAACCGCACCCAGTCGGTCCGCCTCGCCGAGGTCATCGACGAGCAGGAACTGCGCGACCAGCTCGACCATGCGCGGACGCTGCGCTTCCAGAAGAACGAGCTGATCTGGCTCGCCGGCAATACGTTCTATGGCGTGAAGCAGATCTTCAAGCCGGAGTTCCTCGACTGGCTCGAGGGCTTCCAGCTGCCGGAGTATGAGCTCAGGCGCACCGCGGACGGCCAGTACGAGCTGCTCTTCGAGGGCCCCTGGGCCGAGACCACGCTCTGGGAAGTGCCGGCGCTCGCCATCGTCAGCGAACTGCGCGCCCGCGCCGCCATGAAGGGCATGAGCCGCTTCGAGCTCGACGTGCTCTATGCCAAGGCCAAGGCGAAGCTCTGGGGCAAGATCGAGCGCCTGCGCCTGCTGGCGCAGGAGGGGCCGCTCAAGGTCTCGGATTTCGGCACCCGCCGCCGGCATGGCTATCTCTGGCAGAAATGGTGCGTCGAGGCGCTGCAGGAGGGGCTCGGCGAGAATTTCGTCGGTACCTCCAACGTCAAGATGGCGATGGCGGCGGGCCTGGAGGCGGTGGGCACCAACGCGCATGAACTGCCGATGGTCTATGCGGCCCTGGCCGAGGGCGACGAGGCGCTGCGCGACGCGCCCTATCAGGTGCTGCGCGACTGGCAGGAAATGTATGACGGCAATCTGCTCGTCATGCTGCCGGACACCTATGGCACGACGCAGTTCCTGCGCAACGCGCCCGACTGGGTGCTGAACTGGAAGGGCCTGCGTCCGGATTCGAAGCCGCCGATCGAGGGGGCCGAGGAGGCGATCGCCTGGTGGCAGCTGCATGGCTGCGACCCGCGCGAGAAGCTGATCGTGCTGTCGGACGGCATGGATATCGACACGATCGAGGAGGCGGCGCGCCATTTCCGCGGCCGGGTCAATCTCTCGATCGGCTGGGGCACCAACGTCACCAACGATTTCCGCGATTGCGCGCCGGACGGCAAGAACGACCGGCTGCAGGCGATCTCGCTGGTCTGCAAGGTCGTTTCGGCCAATGGCCGGCCGGCCGTGAAGCTCTCCGACAACGCCAACAAGGCGACCGGGCCGGCCGACGAGATCGCCCGCTACCGCCGCGTCTTCGGCCATATGGACCTGATGGCGCAGCCGCTGCTGGTCTGAGGGGACGGGGAGGCGAAGAGGGCCCACCGTTTGAATCCCGTTCGCCGCCGTCATTCCTGCGAAGGCAGGAATTCATGCCGCCGCGAGGCTCCAAGGCGGGCGAGGAGTGGATCCCTGCTTGCGCAGGGATGACGGTGAGGTTGGGTCGCGAAGTCGGCGCACTTTAAGAGGCGGCCGCGAGATCTTTCCAGAGAGGTCGTAAACCCTCCCCGCCGGCCTGCGGCCGTGGCCTCTCCCTCAGGGAGAGGTCAAGAAGCGAGCGTCACACAGTTGGCGGGCCCGAAAAATGAGGGCTCTTGAAATCGAGCCGGGCCAGGCCGCGGCGGACCTCTGGGTCGCGCATGACGAGGTCCCAGAGGAGGCCGCTCCTGTGGTTCTCGATCATCACGACCTGCGGGCCCTGGTCGATGGCGAGGTGGGTTTTCGCCGTCCAGTTCGCGCTGTCGCTGAAGGCGTCGACGAAGCCGTATTCGCCCCAGAGCCGGTCGCCGAGATCATCGTGAAAATGGCGCAGCACCCGCATGACCTCGTCCGGCGCATAGGGCAGGCTCGAGATGGCGGCGGTCGGCGCGATGACGCCGCGGTCATTGTCGGGCGCATGGGCCGAGTAGCCCTCCGGGCCGTCGCTCGCCGACAGGCCCCAGCAATCGGGGCCATAGCCCGCGAAACCGCCGGGATTGGCGAGGCAATGCGCCCGGTTCAGCCGCGTATGGGCGACGTTCTGCGCCCAGTAGTCGGCGTAGCGATCGTGGAGGCCACGCGGATCGAGGCCGAGGAACGAATAATGGGCGAAAAAGAGCGGGCCGCCGCCATCCGGCCCGAGCGGCAGCTCGATGCCGTGCAGCATGCGCCGGTTGATGAAGCTGCGGCTCTGGGCGAAGCCGTTGTGGTACACGGCCGGCCGGATCGCGTGGTCCTCGGCGCCGGCCGCCAGCACATAGGCGATCAGGCATTCGTTCCAGCCGCGCAGCTCCAGGTTCATCGCGAAGCCGTTGTTCGGGCTCCAGTGCCAGGTCAGCACCTCGCGCCCGTCGCGGGTGAACCAGTCCCATTCGACCGCGCGCCGCATCTGCTCGATCCGGCCGCGCAGCCACGGCTCCTTTCCGTCGGCGCTATCAAAGAAGTGCTGCGCCGCGATCAGTCCCTGGATCCAGAGCGCCGTCTCGACCAGGTCGGCGCCGTCATCCTTGCGGCTGAAGCGGACGGTCGCGCCGGTCGCGCCATGCATGAAATGCGGGAAGACGCCGTGATAGCTGGCGGCGCGCTCCAGGAAGCCGATCATCCGGTGCAGCCGGTCGACGGCTTCCTCGCGCGCGACCCAGCCGCGCGCCACGCCGACAAGGATCGCCATGACGCCGAAGCCGGAGCCGCCGAGCGTGACGACGTCGTCATTGCCGAAGGTGCGGTCGCGGGCGAGGCCGCTGACCGGGTGGCCGAAATCCCAGAAATAGCGCAGCGTCTGGCGCTGCACCCGGTCGAGCAGCGCGTCGTCGGAAAGCCGATCCGGCCGTGACGCGCTAGGTCGCCTTGGCGTCCGGCGCGTTGGGGTCTTCGTTGTCGTCATGCGCTGCCGCTCGCTCGCCATTCGCGGGTTCGGGGGTGTTCGTCTGGCGCGCCGCCTGGGCCTCGGCGGCGGCGACCTTGTGGCTCGCGCCGGGTTCGTCCATCACCAGGTTCACGGTGCGCGTGTAGAAATCCGTCGCCGAGGCCTTGCCCGATACCGTCACCAGCGCGGTGTTCGCCAGTTCCTTGCCGAGTATCGAGGTGAAGATGGCGCGCTGCTCCTCGTCCATCCCGTCGATCGTCTGCTCGGTGAAGATCCATTGCGGCTTCAGGAGCAGCAGGCGGGCGAGGGTCACGCGGACCTCGTCGTCATAGGAGATTTCCTTGGCCCAGCGCGCCCGACGGTCCAGGGAAGCGCTCATGCGGGGCAGGCCGACCCGCTCGAGCGCGGCCTTCAGCTCGTCGTCATCGAAGGCTTTGGACGCCATCGGGTAGGTGAGGGCGGACCGCAGCGTTCCGTCCGGGACATAGGGCCGCTCGGGCATGTACATCACCTTGGCGCGGGGTGGCAGGCTGATCTTGCCGGAGCCCCAGGGCCAGAGCCCGGCGAGCGCGGAGAACAGCGCGCCACGTGCCGAGCCGGTGCGATCGACGATCAGCACATGGTCGCCCGGCGCGACCTCGACCAGCGGATCATCGAGCCTGGCGCGCTCGCCCGTCCACGTCACCGCGACCTTGTCGAGCTCGAGCCGGCCGAGCGGCTCGAGGTCATATTCGATCCGCTCGCCGCTGTCGCGCGGCTGCTCCAGCGTCGTCAGCGCCTCGCGGAAGCTCATGACGCGCGCCAGCGTCGCGCGCCAGTCCGCGATGGCGCTGAAATTGTCGACGAACCAGCGCAGGCAGTTCTGCACCTGGTTGAAGGCGCCGACCACCATCATCAGCTCGCCGAAGGAAAGCTTGCCGCCGAAATAGCCGGGCGCCGCGATGACGATCGGCGCGACGATGCCGATCCAGCCATAGCCGGCCGTGACCCAGGTCAGGCGCGCCACCGCGTTGACGAAGCGGCGCATGACGTCGAGCACGCGGTCGAGCTCGTCGTCGAGGCGCTTCTTCTCGTCGGCCTCGCCGGCATTCAGCACGATGCCGCTGGCGTTCTCGCTGACCTGGACGAGCGCGAAGCGGAGGTCGGCCTCGCGCGCATAGCGCTCGACGCCGATGCCGATCAGCGGCCGGCCCACGCGCCAGCTGACCCAGGAGCCGGTCATGGCGAAGATCAGCGCGCACCAGACCATGTAGCCCGGAATGACGAAGCTGTAGCCGGCGAGCGTCAGCACGACGCCGCTCGACAGCACCCAGAGCACGCCGACGAAGCTGAAGAGGAGCAGGGTCGACTGGAACAGGCCGATGCCGAGGCCGGTCGACAGCTCCGCCAGGTGCTTGGCGTCCTCGTGCACGCGCTGGTCGGGATTGATGCCGATCTCGCCAGCGTCGCCCAGCATGACCAGGCGGCGCGGCGCCAGCCATTGCTCGATCAGGTCGCGCGTCAGCCATTTGCGCGTTTGCTGCGTGATCATCTGGGCGAGCCAGGTCTGCGCGACATTGAGCGCGAGCAGGATGCTGGCGATGCCGCCGAAGACCATCAGATAGTAGAGGAAGGACGAGACGTTCTTGGTTTCGATCGCATTGTAGAACGGCTTGTTCCAGGCGTTCAGAACCACCTGCATGCCCGACGTCGCGATGATGACGCCGATGATCGCGACCGTCAGAAGGGTCAGGTTGCGGCGGCCAGGCGACTTCCACAACGCGGCGATGTAGGTGGTGAACTGCAGCACGAGGGCTGCGAAGGACTCTCTCGTGCCGAACTCGGTTTCCGGTTCGGCCGCGTCATCAGGTCTTTCCGTCATCGCCCCGATTATCCGGCTTCGACAGCGTCGAGCATATCAACCAGCCGGTCAAAATTCCGCATCATTCCGTCGGCGCCTGTCCCGCGTGTCCATTCCCGGCCAAACTGTTGCAGATCGACATCAAGTCAAGGTGTGGCTTCGCCGCCGCTCTCTCGCGCTTCGCCTGGCTATTCGCTAGCATCCGACCCGAGACGGAATCCCGGAAGGTTCCCGCGACACGACCCTCGCGCGCCGGCCTGCCTGCATGGCCGGCCGCGCCATGGTTGGCGGCATGCGCCGAACCGGGGCGAGCGAGGTTCGGGAGGTACCCATGAGCAGCTTTATCCTGGCGATCGACCAGGGCACGACATCGACGCGCGCGATCGTGTTCGACGGCAATTATCAGGTCCGCGGCGTCGGCCAGCAGGAGTTTCCCCAGCACTTTCCCCGTTCCGGCTGGGTCGAGCACGATCCGGAGGATATCTGGCGCACGGTGCAGGAAACGATCCGCTTCGCGCTCGCCAATGCCAATCTGGCGCTGACCGACATCGCCGCGATCGGCATCACCAATCAGCGCGAGACGACGGTCGTCTGGGATCGCGCGACCGGCCGGGCAATCCACAACGCCATCGTCTGGCAGGACCGCCGCACGGCGGATTTCTGCGCGGAGCTGAAGGCGGCGGGTGCGGAGCCGGCGCTGACGGAGAAGACCGGCCTGCTGCTCGATCCCTATTTCTCGGGCACGAAGATCGCCTGGATTCTCGACAATGTCGAAGGCGCGCGGGGGCGGGCGGAGCGCGGCGAACTCGCCTTCGGAACGGTCGACAGCTTCCTGCTCTGGCGGCTCAGCGGCGGGCGGGTGCACGCCACTGATGCCACCAATGCCGCGCGGACGCTGCTGTTCAACATCCGCACCGGCGAATGGGACGAGGAACTCCTGGACCTCCTGCGCGTGCCGTGGGCGATCCTGCCCGAGGTCCGCGATTCGGCGGCCGATTTCGGCGTCACCGATGCCGCCGTGGTCGGCGCGGCGATCCGCATCGCCGGCATCGCCGGCGACCAGCATGCCGCGGCGCTCGGCCAGGCCTGCTTCAAGCCGGGCATGCTGAAATCGACCTATGGCACCGGCTGCTTCGCCCTGCTCAACACCGGATCGGATTTCGTCCAGTCGCAGAACCGTCTGCTGACGACGATCGCCTACCGGCTCGACGGCAAGACCACCTATGCGCTGGAGGGGTCGATCTTCGTTGCCGGCGCCGCGATCCAGTGGCTGCGCGACGGGCTGCACCTGCTGGATCGGGCCGATCAGTCGGGCCCGATGGCCGAGGCGGCGGATCCGCACCAGGACGTCTATCTCGTGCCGGCCTTCACCGGCCTCGGCGCGCCGTGGTGGGACGCCGAGGCGCGCGGCGCGCTGTTAGGCCTGACGCGTGGCACGGGGCCGAACGAATTCGTGCGCGCGGCGCTCCAATCGGTCTGCTTCCAGACGCGCGACCTGCTTGACGCCATGCGGCGCGACTGGGCGCGGGCCGGGGAGACGGTGCTGCGCGTCGATGGCGGCATGGTGGCGAGCGATTGGACCATGCAGCGCCTGGCCGACATCCTCGATGCCCCCGTCGACCGGCCGGTCGTGTTGGAGACGACGGCGCTGGGCGCGGCATGGCTCGCCGGCCGGCAGGCCGGCGTCTGGCCGGCCGAGGACGGGTTCGCCGCGAGCTGGCGGCTCAATCGCAAGTTCCTGCCGCAGATGGCGGCCGAGACGCGGGAAGCGAAGCTGGCCGGCTGGCGCGACGCGGTCCGAAGAACCCTGACGCGGTGACGGGCGGGCCGAAAGGCGGGTGACGGGGATCACGGAAGCGTCGCGGGGGGTGTCAACGTCGGGCGCTCGCTCAGGAGGTCGTCATGCCCCGCAGGCCCGGTCTCTTCGTCGTCGCCATCGCAGCGCTCCTCGTCGCCCCGGCCAGCGCGGAGCAGGGCAAGGCGCCGGCGCAATGCCGATAATCGGATCGCTGCACGCGGTCCGGCGGCGATGCGGACGGCACGACGCGGCGCGCGAACGGCGGAGCCGGTTCGCGGCGGCGTGACCGGGACGTCAGCGGAATTCAGGCAAAGAAAAAGGCCCGTCGGGGAGGAGGTCGACGGGCCTTCTAGTTGACGGCACCTCACGAGGGAGGAGGTTCGTGGGTGCCTAATCGCAGGGAACGAGGGAGGAGGTTCGTTCCCCAACGAACTCGGAATTTCTCAGTATCCGGCGGCCTGCTTGGCAATCGCCTTGATGTCGGCGCGGTTGATGCCCAGGTCGCTCAGTTCGCGGTTGTCGAGCCGCGACAATTCGCTGCGGGTCTCGCGATACTTGATCCAGGTCTTGTAGGAGGCAACGAGGCTGACCATCGTCTGTTCCTTTCCACGCCGGTCATCGGACTTGTCAGTGGCGCCTGATTTCTCTGTCGCCGTTCTGATGAGCTGAACTTAGTCCGCGGCCGCGGACATGAGCAGTGTGAAAAAACTCATGCCTGCCCTGCGCTGAATGCAGAGCAACATTCGACCTGAACGTCATGGTGCATTGCACAACGGCAGTTGACGTTCGCGTCAGCGGTGTCGCCCGCGCGAGACGAAAGCGAGGCTGGCCGTGACGGCGCAGGCGATCCAGAGCCCCTGCAGGCCGACGGCGCCATAGGTGAGGGCGCCGAGCAGGGCGCCGAAGCAGAGCGAGGCCCAGAGCAGCAGCGCCGGCACGAAGGCCCAGCGGTCGCCGCCGCGCAGCGCCGAGGCGAGCCGGTGGCCGACCTTGACGAGCGCGCCCGTGACATAGGTCAGCCCGATATCCGCGACGCCGTTCTTCTGGAACACGGCGTTCTCGACGCCCATCGCCAGCGCCATCGCGACGGTGCCGACCACCGCGATGCCGAGATGGCCGGCGAGCGCGGCGATGGCGAGCAGCGCCGTCTCGGTCCAGAGGATGGCGGCGCGGCGGCTCCGCCGTCCCTCCTGGCCGATCAGCGCGCCGAGCGTGGCGCCGGCGACGAAGACGAGGATGATGCCGGCGATCTCGGCCGCCTTGAACCAGTCGGCCATGGCGAGGTCGACGCCGAGCCGGGTGGTGTTGCCGCTCATGAACGAGACGAAGATGCCGCCGAGATGGCGAAAGCCCATGGCGTCGACGAAGCCGGCGGTGCACGCCAGCATATAGGCGAGCGCCTTCTGGCGATGCGAGTAGTCCTTCATGCGACAGATCCGGAACAAGCGCGGCGACGGGCGGTACCCGTCAGGCGGGAGGGCGGTGAAGGATTGTTAACCCTGTTTTCCTAAAATTCGGTCAATGACAGTCGCCTGGTGCCGCGTCGTTTCTGGCATGGAGTGCCCGCCTTGTTGGTTACCCTTTCCCGCGTGATGCGGACGTCTTCGCTGGCCGTGCTCTGCTGTGCGGCGCCCGCCCTGGCGCAGGAATGGCGCGAGCAGCCCGACTACGGCACCCAATACGGCTACGAGCCTTCCCCGGCCTATGACCAGCGCGGCGGCTATGGCGAGGGGCCCGTCTATCCGCGGCCGGAAGTCTTGGGGCGCGATCCCTATGAGGTGGCGCCGCCGGACGCCTATGCGCAGCCCCAGACCGCGCCGGCGCCCGCCGCGCCGGTGGCGCGCCGCGCTCCGGTCTCGCCGCTGCCGGCCGATTTCATCGAGCAGGTCAACGCGGCGCCGCATGGCGCGATGCCGGCGAAGAGCGACAAGCCCGATCCGGTCGTCGTCATGCTGCAGGTCCTGCTCGACCGCGCGCATGTCTCGCCCGGCGTCATCGACGGCCGCCAGGGCGGCAACCTGACCAAGGCGATCTCGGCGCTGCAGTCGATGCACAACCTTCCGGCGAACGGAAAGCTCGGGCCCGACATTTGGGACATCCTGCAATCCGTTGCCGACCGGCCCGTGATGATGGATTACACCATCACCGAGAAGGACGTGGCCGGCCCGTTCGTGCCGGACATGCCGAAGGACTATGCCGAGATGGCGCAGCTGCCGGCGCTCTCCTATCGCGATCCGATCGAGGCGCTGGCGGAACGGTTCCACATGGACGAGACCTTCCTGCGCCGTCTCAACCCGGACGCCGATTTCAACATGCCCGGCACGATCATCGCCGTGGTCGATGTCGGCCCGAACGCCAAGGCCAAGGTGGCGCATCTCGTCGCCGACGCGAGCACGCGGCAGTTGCTCGGCTACAATGAGGACTGGGATGTCGTCGTCGCCTATCCGGCGACCATCGGCAGCGCCGCGCTGCCGTCGCCCTCCGGCATCCACGCCGTGAAGGCGGTCGCCGAGAATCCGGACTACTGGTACCGCCCGCAGGTCAATTTCCAGCAGGGCGACAATACCAAGGCGCTGCGCCTGCCGGGCGGGCCGAACAACCCCGTCGGCACCGTCTGGATCGGCCTCGACAAGCCGACCTACGGCATCCATGGCTCGCCCGAGCCGAGCAAGATCGACAAGACCAACAGCCATGGCTGCCTGCGGCTGACCAACTGGGACGCGCAGGAGCTCGTCAAGCTGGTCAAGGTCGGCGTCGATGTCGAGTTCGTCGACCAGACGCCGACGGCGTCGATCTCGCCGGCGCCGCCGCAGCCGGCGGCTCCAGCCCAGCCCTACGAGGCGGCCGGCGGCTATGACGGTCATCAGGAGATGCCGCCGCGGCTGCGCTGAGGTCGATACGGATCGGGCGGCGTGGCCACACCGCGCCGCAAAATCCATTCCCCCCTGATCTCGGGCTTGAAGCCGACCGCGGCCTCTTGATAGCTATCTCGATCTTTCCCCGAGGTGACAGCATGAACCGTTCTGCTCTGACGCTGGCTCTGGCCGCTTTTTCCGCCGTGATCGTCCTGGCCCCGGCCGCCGGCGTCGCCAAGACCAAGGCGCCGGCCCAGGCGGCCGATCCGTCCTGCAAGCAGACGCGCTGGGACCTGAGGGGCGCCGGCGCGAAGACGATCGTCGACGGCAGCGTCGATCGCGTCTGGCGCGTCTCGGTCGGCGGCGTGCCGCCGAAGGCGTCGGTCGTGCTCGAATATACCCGCAGCAACGGCACCAAGGGCGAGGTCGGCATGCCGTCCGGCTATGCCACCTTGGTCGAGGGTTCCTCGGTGCGCATGATCCTGCAGGCGCCCGGCCTTGCCAGCGGCGTCGCGGTCGCGGGCACGATCAACGCCCAGTGCGGCAAGGTGCGCTGAGCGCGGGCGTTCCTTCCCGTCGAAATCCGGCCCGGCGCCCGCATGGACGCCGGGCCATTTTTTCCAGCTGGGTCCTCAACCCTCCAGGAAGTGCCCGAGCGGGTTGAGCGGCCGCACGCCGTCGCAGATGATCTTGGCGATGGCGAGCATTGGCACGGCGAGGATCGCGCCGGGCACGCCCCACATCCAGAACCAGAAGATCAGCGAGATGATCACCAGCACCGGGTTCAGCGTGAACCGGCGCGCGAGCAGCATCGGCGTGATCGCCTCGCCTTCCAGAAGGTGGATGAGCAGGTAGAGGCCGGCCGGCAGCAGGGCCTGCCAGAGCGGGTCGATGGTGAGCAGGCCCGCGAACAGGAACAGCGCGACGCCGGCGAACGGGCCCATGATCGGCACATAGTTGAGCAGGAACGCCACCGTGCCCCACAGCACCGGGTCGCCCAGGCCGCAGGCCCACATGACCAGGCCCGTGGCAACGCCGACGCCGAGGTTCATCAGCGTGATCGTCACCAGATAGGCCGAGACGTTCTCCTCGACCTGCTGCGAGATCTCGACCACGCGGCGCTTGTCGCTGAAGCTCGGCACGATCTCGACCATCCGCCTCAGGAAGGTGTCGCCCGAGACCAGCAGGAAGAACAGGATCAGGATCGTCTCGAAGAAGCCGCTGGCGAAGTGCTGCGTGCCCTTCATCAGGGTTTCGGCCAGCGTCGGGCCGGTCGGCCCGCCGGCCGCGGCCGCGCCGTCGAACTGGTGCAGGAATTTTTGCAGCGCGCCGATCGGCTGGCTCAGGAAGCGCAGGCGCTCCTCCAGCCGCTGCACGCCTTCGGGAAGCTTCTCGGCCCAGGCCGTGGCGGGGCCGGAGAGCGCCGCGCCGACGCCGACGATCACGCCGAACACGGCGAAGATCAGAAGAAGCGCGGCCAGGCTGCGCGGCACGCGCAAGCGTTCCAGCAGCCGCATGCCGGGCTGGAACAAGAGCTTCATGACGATCGCCAGGATGATCGGCAGGATGATGCTGGCGGCGACATAGCACACCACCAGCACCGCGATCGCCAGCATACAGGACTGGATGACAAGCTTGGGATCGGTGGCGAAGGCGCCCTTGACCGGTTCCGGCGGCTCCAGCGCCTCGGTCTCGGTGGTCGGGATCTCGATGCGGATGGGATCGGCCATGGACGATGTCGCTTTCTGCCGCCGGGACACGGCCGGAGGCTCGCCGACGATCGGCGGCCGCTCCGGCGCTCCATCCAAACGCCGGCGGCGCGATTTCGTTGCCTGCGCGCCGGCGGCGTCCGTCAGTCCACGCGCTCGCCGATCGTGTCGGCGACCATCGCCCCCCGCTTGCCCATCGGCTTCGCCGCGCCGGTGGTCGAGTCGCGCGCCGTCTGGTGCTCCATCTCGGCATTGAGCTCGGCGCCGATCAGGATCATCGTCGCCGACAGCCAGATCCACGTCATGAAGCCGATGATGGCCCCGAGCGCGCCATAGGTGCGGTCATAGCTGCCGAAGCTCGAGACGTACCAGGAGAAGCTGATCGAGGTGAGGATCCAGAGGATCGCGGCGACGGTGCTGCCCCACGTCACCCAGCGCCATTTCGGCTGCTCGCGGCAGGGCCCGAATCGATAGAGGATGGCCAGCGCGATCCAGACGAAGAAGCCGAGCACCGGCCAGCGCAGGATCTTGATCCATGCTTCCGAGGCGCCGCCGACCTCCAGGACCTGAAAGGCGATCGGCACGGCGACGATGAACACGATCGCACCGATCCCTGCCGCGATTCCGAGGAAGGTGAAGATCAGGCTCTCGACATTCAAGGCGATGAAACTGCGCGTCTCGCGCTCGCCATAGGCGACGTTGAGGCCGTCGATCGTCGCCTTGATGCCGGCATTGGCGCTCCAGAGCGCGAACAGGAACGAGAGCGCGAAGCTGAAGCTCAGCGTGCCGCTCGAGGCCCTGACCGCCAGGTTGACCTGGTCGGCGATCAGTTCGAAGGCGCCGGCCGGCAGCACGAAGGCGAGGCCGGAGAGATGGCTATTGATGGTCGAGCTGTCGGCGATCAGCCCGTAGAGCGTCACCATGGCGCTGAGGCCCGGGAAGAGCGCCAGCAGGCAGAAGAAGGCCATGCCGCCGGCGAGCGACAGCACCCGGTCCTCGAGCGAGCTTTCAAAGACCCGCCAGAGAATGTCCCTCCAGCCGCGCGCGGGGATGTCGGCGGGTGCATTGGCGAGCCGGCCGCGACCGGGCTCGGCGCGCTCGATCGCCTGCTCGACGGCGCGGGCCGGCAGGCTGCCATCCAGGAGCTCGGGGGGAAGGTTCGCGGTTGCCATCGGCCCTGCCTTCGTCGTCATGTCCAGCGCGGGCTGGTGCATCCTGCGGTCCGGTCCGGGTTGCCGGACGACATGCTGCGTTTAGGACATTTCATCTCTTCGATGAAACGATGAAATGTCCCAACGCTCCGTCTGGCCGTGTTTTCCTCACCCGGGCCGGCAGCCGTCTGGGTCGACAACACCCTAGCGGAGTTCGAACGGGCCGGTGCCGGACCCTGTCGCCGAACCACGGCGGCTGCCGAAGGACGTGCCGAATTTGACATAGCCGCCGATCTTGATGCAGGCGCCGGTGCCCGGCGAATAGGTGAATCCTTCCCCGAACACGTCGCACATCCGCGCGTAGACGGCGTCGTCCGTCGGCTCCGCTTCCAGATGGCGCGAATCCTGCGCCGCCTTGCTCTTGCCGAGATCCGCGGATGGATCGAGCCGGAGCGCGTCGGCCCGCGCAACGCCGGCCGCGACCAGGCCGATCATGGCGGCCGCGGCCAGGATCGGTCCTGCGCGGCTCCCCGTTGGCCTTCCATATGCTCGCATCCGGAAACTCCCTGTCACGGCACGACGCGTCGCCGGCATGTTAGCCGAGCCGGCCCCAGCCTGTCAGGAGGCGTTCGCGTCGGCGCGGCCGCCGCGAGGATCAGGCGCCGGGGGCGATCAGCGTCAGGCCGCTCTCGGGATCCAAGCGCTTGCGAAGATGGGCGGGGGATTCGGTCAGGATGATCTCCAGCGTCGGCCGCACGACCCCGCTCTTCAGGTGGCCGGCGAGCGCCGAGCCGTCGGCGCGCCCCAGCACGGCGTGGAGATGCAGGGCGGGCTTGCCGTCCGGCCCGGTCGCGATGTCGCCGATCAGCGAGGCGACCTCGACCTGCTCGTTCACCGGGATCGGCTCATAGGCCTTCGTCTGCCAGTCGAGAAAGGCGAGCTCGGCGCGCTCGAACGCGCCGATCGCCTTGAGGCTGGCCGCGGAAAGGCCGGTTTCCGTGGCAAAGCGGTTGAGGCACGACATCACCTCGTCGCCCGTCGACAGGATGACCGCGTAGGTCTTCTGACCGTCCGCGTCGTGGATCAGCTTGCTCTGCACCGCTACCTCCTCTGTCGCCGCGCGGCGCGTGCCGCGCTCGAGGTCAATGCGAGGCGGCGGCGATCGGTTGCGGTACCGCCCCGGCGGCGTGCTTCAGGCCGACGGTATCGCGGAGATAGGCGGTGACCGTCTCGATCGACCAGGACTTCATGTCGAGGCCGACATATTTGTCGGGCCGGATCAGCCAGGCGGCGCCGGGCGCGGGCGCGAAGACGGATGCGAAGCGCCCCTCTGCATCGCGGATCACCTCGACGCCTTCGGTCTGTTCGCCGGCCCCGGCGCCGACGGTCACGATGCGGACGAGGCCGGGCCAGGCCGCTTCGAGCGCCGCCGCGGCCGCCTCGCAGGCGGCGCCATCATCGGCGACCAGCAGCACGAAAGACGGCCCCTTCAGCAGATCGAACAGGCGGAGCGGGAAATTCAGCCCCTCCCGGCGCAGGCCCTGGACGTCGGGAACACGCAGGCCCGCCGGCACCGGGCCGTCGCCCTTCGACACGCTCAGCGCCGCGTCCCGATAATCGACCAGAACCTGCGTGTCCTGCAGGCGATGGGGCGGCGCCGCGCCCGGCCTGCCGAGATTGATGCTCTGCTCGGTGGTGCGCGCGACGACGTCGGCCGCCACGGCGCGGCGCTCGGCGCCGTAGGTATCGAGCAGGCGCGGCTCGGCCAGCCCGCGCACGACGAGGGCCAGCTTCCAGGCGAGGTTGTAGGCGTCCTGGATGCCGGTATTCATGCCCTGGCCGCCCGTCGGCGGGTGGATGTGGCAGGCGTCGCCGGCGATGAAGGCGTGGCCGGCGCCATAGGAATCGGCGAGGCGCATGCTGATGCGGAAGCGCGACGACCAGCGGAGGTCGGAAAGCGTGGCCGGCGTTTCGAGCAGCCGGTCCGCGACCGCCTGAAGTTCCTCGAGCGTCGGGCCGGGGCGGTCCGCCTGGATGCCGTGCGCCCATTCGCCGTTCTGTTCGGCAACCGGCGTGCCCGGCGCCAGCGTCGAGACGCGATAGCGGCCGTGGCCTGGAAGCGGGATCGCGACGAGGAAGTCGGGCGGCGCGTCGACGGCCGTCCGCGTGGCGCGGAACGCCAGCCCGCGCGGCAGGTCCCAGTCGATCCGGATGTCGCCGAGCATGAACTCCAGCGGCATGGCGCTGCCCTCGAAGCCGATGCCCAGGGCCTTGCGGACGAGGCTGTGCGCGCCGTCGCAGCCGACGACATAGCGGAAGCGGTGCGGCGCCTCGCCGCCCGCCGTGTTCAGCCTGACCTCTGCATGGTCGTCGCGGAGGTCGAGGCCGGTGAGCTCGACGCCGCGCTCGACCTCGACTCCGAAGGTCGCGAGATGGCGCGCGAGCACGGCCTCGGTCGTGTATTGCGGCACGCCGAGCGACGAATAGGGCAGGTCGGAGAAGTCGTGCAGGACGTCGCGGGCCGGCGCCCCGTCCATCTCCATGCGCGTCCCCTTCAGCCAGATGCCGCCGTCGACCAGCGCGCGGGCGATGCCCATGTCCTCCAGCACCTCGAGCGAGCGCGGCGTCACGCCGATGGCCCGGCAGAAGGGCAAGGGCTCGGCCCGCCTGTCGATGATCCGGACCGGGACGCCGTGGCGCGCCAGTTCTGCCGCCATGGTGAGGCCGACGGGGCCCGCCCCCACGACCAGGACATCGGCTTCTCGCGCATGCATGCTGTGCCCCCGAGCGATTGACGTAGGGGCATGTTACGCGGTTTTTGCTACCGGAGGTAGGCGGGCGATGCGGGTTCCGGGCTCGGCGGCGCTCAGCCCGTCGGTCAACTCGCCAGACACGACGCCTGCGGCACGATCATCGCGGCCATATGGGCCTGCGGGCGCGATTGGGACCGCGCCCTAGCGGCCCCAGACGACGGCGTTTTCGTGCCGCTTGATGATGTGCTTCAGATTCTCGAAGGCGGTCGTGACGTGGCCTGCAAAACGTTCGGCCGCGGGCGAGCGGGGCCCGCCCACGCGACGCAGGATGCCGAGCGAGCGGTTGGGCTGCGGGATTTCGTAGGGCAGCACCGTCACCCGGTTCTCCTTGCGCTGTGCGAACACCACCGAGAAGGGCAGCACGGCCAGTGCGTCGGTCTCGGCGAGGAAGTTGATGACGCTCATCAGCGAACCGCCGGAATAGCGCACATTGAGGTCGGACATGCCGATGCTCATCAGGATCATCTGCAGGTCCGACATCAGCGGCGAGCCGGGCAAGGGCGCCACCCAGGGGAAACTGGTCAGGTCGTGCGCGCGGAGGCGGCGATTGCGCAGCAGCGGATGGTCGGGCCGACAGGCGACGATATTGCGCCCCGGCAGGATTTCGGTGAACTCGAAACCGGGGCCGAGATCGAGCACGCCGATCGGCACGATGCCGAGATCGATCTGGTGCCCCTCGAGGGCGGCGACCATCTCGGGCAGGTTGAGATAGCTCTGCTGGACGGTGACCTCCGGCTCCAGGTTCTGGAACTCGCCGATCATGCGGCTGATCATGGCATCCATGAAGAACGGCACGCCGCCGACGCGGACGACGCCCTTCGTGCCCTTCATGAAGCCCTGCACCGCATCCGACGCCTTGCGCGAGGCGACGATGATCGTGCGGCCCTGGGCCGCCAATTGCGCGCCGAGCGGCGTCGCCTGCAGAGGACGGCGTCCCTTCAGGAAGAGCGGCTCGCCGACCCGCGCCTCCAGCATGGCAAGCGACCGGCTGACAGCCGGCTGGGTCAGGCCCAGCATGGCGGCGCCTTCCGAGACGCCGCCGGCATCGAGCACCGCGGCAAGCTGCATGAGATGACGCTCGTTCAATCGCATAGCAAATTGCTATACCGGTGAGCGTAGAACTCATCAAGAGTGGCCCGGGGCCGTGCTATCCCGTTTAGCAAGGGGAAGGGAGGCCCCGGCGGAATGCACGGCCAGCATGACGGTCCGCACGAGGATGATTCCGCCACGGCTGTCTCGGCGCAGGCGAGGGAATTCTCGCGGCGTCTGACAGCGATGGGACAGTCCCGTCTGGCGGCGGCGGCCCAGGCGACCGTGGGGGGGCTGCACGCGCTGATCGCGGAGCTCCGCCCTTCGGGAGACGAGTTCCGGCTTGCAATCGATTTTCTCACCGAGGTTGGCCACTACGCCGATGCGCGACGGCAGGAATGGGTCTTGTTCGCCGATGTTCTCGGCGTGTCGTCGCTGATCGAGGATCAGAACAACCCGCGCCCCGCCGGCGCGACGCCCAACACCGTCGCCGGGCCGTTCTACCGGTCCGACGTGCCGGAGATGTCGCTCGGAGCGACGATTTCGCGCGACGGCAAGGGCGAGCCGCTGGACATATCGGGCCGCATCCTCGCCCTCGATGGCCAGGGCATTGGCGGCGCCACGGTCGAGGTCTGGCAGGCCAACGCCGAAGGGCGCTACGAGAACCAGGAGCCCGACCGGCAGCCGGAATTCAACCTTCGCGGCCGGTTTCGCACCGATGCGCAGGGGCGCTTCCATTTCCTGACGGTCAAGCCGAAGGGCTACACGCTGCCGGCCGATGGTCCCGTCGGCCAGCTGATGTCGGCGCTCGGCCTCGGCCTCGAGAGGCCGGCCCATATCCATTTCCGAGTCTCGGCCGACGGCTTCGAGACGCTCACGACCCACATTTTCGACCGATCCGACCCGGCGATCGGCCGGGATGCCATCTTCGGGGTCAAGCCCGAACTCATGGCCGAGTTCCGCGCGCTACCGCTCAATCGAGGAAAGCGGAAGTACGCGCTCGACCTCAACCTCGTCCTCTGTCCGAAGCGGCAGGATGAAGACGGAACCTCTGGGAGGAGATGACCGATGGCCCGTGTAAGCGGCTACCACCACCTGACGATGTCGACCGACAGTGCGCAGGAAGACTTCGATTTCTACACCAAGGCGCTCGGCCTGCATTCGGTGAAGCGGACCGTCCTGTTCGACGGCGTGATCCCCGTCTACCATCTCTATTATGGCTCGCCGAATGGCGACGCCTCGACCATCATCACCACCTTCCCGTTCCGCAAGCCGGCCATTTATGGCCGTCGCGGCACCAACCAGTCCCGCGCCATCCTGCAGGCGATACCGGTCGGGGCCGCCGATTTCTGGGTCGACCGTCTGAACGCACGCGGCATCGAAGCCGCCAAGATCACGCGCTTCGGCGCCGTCCGCGTGGCCTTTGCGCACCCCTGCGGCATTCCGCATGAACTGGTCGAGAGCGACAGCGATCCGCGCGAGCCGATCACCAATGCGGCGCAGGGCATCGCCAGGGATCACGGTATCAAGGGCATCTATGGCAGCGTCGTCGCCGTGATGGACCGCACCGCCATGGACGACTTCCTGACCATCGCCCTGCCGCTGGAAAAGGAGGCCGACAATCACGAGGGCCTGGTCTACCGCGTGCCGGATGCAAGCGGCGTGATCCAGCGCGTCGAGGTCATCGTCGATCGCGACAGCGCGCAGGGTACCTGGACGCTGGCGGGCGGCACGATCCACCACCTCGCCCTCAATACCGGCAATGAAGAGAACCAGCTGAAGCTGCGCGCCCATATCGAGGGCCTCGGCTTCACCGATATCTCGGAGCAGAAGGACCGCAACTACTTCAAGTCCTGCTATGTCCGCTCGCCGGGCGGCGCGCTGTTCGAGCTGGCCTGGACGACGCCGGAAGGCTGGGCCAAGGACGAGCCGCCGGGCGCGATCGGCAAGACGCTGGTGTTCCCGCCCTGGTTCAAGGACCGCGAGGAAGAGCTGCGTTCCGGACTGGAGCAGGCGGAATTCGCATGACGTCCAGCGGTGGTCCGCTCAGGCTTGGCTCACGCGCCCCGGAGGCGAAGGCGATCTGCGTCTTCGTCCACGGCCGCGGCCAATCGCCGGAAGAGATGCAGTCCCATGTGCTGGCACGGCTTTCCGCGCCGGCCGTGGCCTTTGTCCTGCCGCGCGCTCCTGAGGGCGCGTGGTGGGACGCGCGGGCCGTCGATCCGCTGACGCCGGTCGCCCGCGCCCAGCTTGCCACCGCTCTGGATCACCTCGCGGCGGCTGTGGCGGCCGCTCGCGGCGAATTGCCCGGATTGCCTTTGCTTCTGGCCGGCTTCTCGCAAGGGGCCTGCCTCGCCATCGAGTATCTTTGCGCCGGATTGCCGCCGCCGGAGGCGCTCGCCGCCCTGACGGGGGCGCGCGTCGGCGTGCCGGCCGATGCGCGCGCCGAGGCGGTTCCGGCCGGCGTGCCCGTCTATCTCTCCGGCGGCGACGCCGATCCCTGGATTCCGGTCTCGGCCTTTGCCGACGCGGCGCAATCGCTGGGCCGGAAGGGCGCCAATTTGCGGGCCGACCTGTTCCCCCGTCGCGGCCACGAGGTCTCGGATGCCGAGATCGCCATGCTGGGCGGGATCCTAGCGGACCTGGTGGCCGGTCGGCACCCGCGGATGGAGGCGGCGCGATGATGGACCAGTTCGTCTTTCCGGGCCTGACGACGCGGGTGGTGTTCGGCGCGGGTACGATGGCCCGCACCGAGGCGGAGGTCCGCCGGCTTGGCCATGACAAGGTGCTGGTTCTTTCGACGCCGCACCAGAAGGCCGACGCGGAGAGGCTGGCCGAAAGCCTCGGCGGCCTCGCCAGCGGCATCTTCGCCGGCGCGACCATGCACACGCCGGTCGAGGTGACCGGGACGGCGGTCGAGGCATTTCGCGCCAGCGGGGCGAGCGCCGTCGTCAGCCTCGGCGGCGGCTCGACCACCGGTCTCGGCAAGGCGATCGCCGTGCGCACCGGCGCCGACCAGGTCGTGATCCCGACCACCTATGCGGGCTCGGAGATGACCGACATCCTCGGCGAGACGGCGGCGGGCGAGAAGACCACGCGCCGTTCGCCGGACATCCGCCCCGAGACCGTGATCTACGACGTCGAGCTGACGCTGAGCCTGCCGGTCGGTCTCACCGTTACCTCGGCCATGAACGCCATCGCCCATGCGATGGAGGCGTTCTACGCCCCGGACCGCAATCCGGTGATCGAGTTGATGTGTCGGGACGCCATGGTGGCGTTTCGCGACGGCATCCCGCGCCTGATCTCGGATCCGCGGGACCCGGCGGCGCGGGCGCAGGCGCTCTATGCGGCGTGGTGCTGCTCGACGGCGCTCGGCTATGTCTCGATGGCTCTGCACCACAAGCTGGCGCATGTCTTCGGCGGCTCGTTCGACACGCCGCACGCCGAGACGCACGCCATTCTGCTGCCCTACACGACCGCCTTCAACGAACAGGCGGTGCCCGATCTGCTGCGCCCGATCGCCGACGCCTTCGGCGGTGGCTCGGCCGGCGGCGGGCTCTGGGATTTCGCGCGAGGCCTCGGCGCGCCGATGAGCCTCAAGGCGATCGGCATCCAGCAGGCCGATCTCGACCGCGCCACGGCGATCGCCGTCAAGAATGCCTATGCGAACCCGAGGCCAATCGACCCGGGATCGATACGGGAACTCCTCCAGGCGGCGTGGGAGGGACGCCGTCCGGGGGGCTGAGAAGAAGCAAGAGGGAGGAGGAACACATGATTACGAGACGGAGCTTATTGAAAGCCTCGGCGGCGACGGGTTTCACCCTTGCCACTTCAGGCCTCGCCACCCCTGCCATCGCGCAGGGGGCCAAGATCCGGCTGGGCTATGTCTCGCCGCAGACCGGCCCGCTGGCCGGCTTCGCCGAGAGCGACGCGTATAACATAAAGGCATTTCTCGACTCCGACGCGGGCAGGAATTTCGAGGTCATCGTCAAGGACAGCCAGTCGAACCCGAACCGGGCGGCGGAGGTGGCGAAGAGCCTGATCGTCGACGACGAAATCCATCTGATGCTCGTCGGCTCGACGCCGGAGAACACCAACCCGGTCGCCACCACCTGCGAGGCGGAGGGGATGCCCGTCATCTCGACCACGGCGCCGTGGCAGCCCTGGTTCATCGGCCAGCAGGGCAATCCGGGCGACCCGGCCTCGTGGAAGCCGTTCGATTTCGCCTTCCACTATTTCTGGGGCCTGGAAGACATCATCGCCGTCTATACCGGCATGTGGAAGCAGCTCGACACCAATGGCAAGGTGGGCGGCCTGTTCCCGAACGATGCCGACGGCAATGCCTGGGGCGACCCGAACAACGGCCTGAAGCCCGGCCTGGAAGCCGCCGGCTTCAGCCTGACCGATCCGGGCCGTTACCAGAACCTCTCGGATGATTTCACCGCGCAGGTCAACGCCTTCAAGGCAGCCAATGCCGAGATCGTCACCGGCGTCGTGATCCCGCCCGACTTCACCACCTTCTGGAACCAGGCCCGCCAGCAGGGCTTCAAGCCCAAGGCCGTGACGGTCGCCAAGGCGATCCTGTTCCCGCAATCGGTCGAGACGCTGGGCGACGCCGGCCACAACCTTTCGTCCGAGGTCTGGTGGTCGGCCTCGCATCCGTTCAAGTCGTCGATCTCCGGCCAGAGTTCGGCGGAACTGGCGGCGGATTTCACCGCCAAGACCGGCCGTCCGTGGACGCAGCCGATCGGCTTCTCCCATTCGCTGTTCGAAGTGGCGGCGAATGTCATGGGCCGGGTTTCCGATCCGACCGATGCCGAGGCGATCGCGGCGGCCATCGCCGCGACCGACATGTCGACGGTGGTCGGCAAGGTGGCGTGGAACGGCGTCGGCGTGCCGCCCTTCGCGGCGAAGAATGTCTGCAAGACGCCGCTCGTCGGCGGCCAGTGGCGGAAGAAGGACGGCGGCGGCTTCGATCTGGTGATCGTCGAAAACGCCCTCGCGCCGGAAATTCCCGCCGCCGGCAAGATGGAAGCCCTGGTCTGACGCCGATAGGGGGCGGCGCCCGTCGTCGCCCCGCTATCGAGCGATCCCAAGGATGGCAGCAATGATACTCAGGCTCGAAGATGTCTCGAAGTCGTTCGGGGCGCTGAAGGTTACGGATGCCGTGACCGTCTCGGTGCCGCGCGGCGAAGCCCTCGGCATCATCGGCCCGAACGGGGCGGGCAAGTCGACGCTGTTCAACCTGATCACCGGCAATGTGCTGGCGAATGAAGGCCGCATCGAATTTCTCGGCCGCGACGTGACCCGCGCTCCCGCGATGGAGCGCGTCCGCATGGGCGTCGGCCGCAGCTTCCAGATCCCGCAGCCCTTCGAGGGGCTGACCGTGTTCGAGAACTTGCTGACCGCCGCCGCCTTCGGCCGGGGCGGGCGCGAGGCCGACATGGTCGACGCCTGCGCGCGCATTCTCGACGAGACCGAGCTGCTGAAGAAGGCGAATGTCGTGGCCGGCTCGCTGAGCCTGCTGGATCGCAAGCGACTGGAACTCGCCAGGGCACTGGCCACCGGGCCGGAGCTGCTGCTTCTGGACGAGATCGCCGGCGGCCTGACCGAGGGCGAATGCAAGGCGCTGGTCGCGACGATCCAGGGCATTCACGCGCGCGGAACCACCATCATCTGGATCGAGCATGTCCTGCACGCTCTGACCTCCGTGGTCGAACGGCTGCTGGTGCTGGATTTCGGCCGCGTCATCGGGATCGGCGCGCCGGACGAGATCATGGCCTCGAAGGAGGTTCGCGAGATCTATCTGGGGCTCGAGGTCTGATGCTGCTGCAGACGCACGGCCTCACCGCGAATTACGGCCAGTTCCGCGCCCTGTTCGGCGTGGACATCGCGGTTGCCGCGGGCGAGTGCGTGGCGATCATCGGCGCCAACGGCGCCGGCAAGTCCACGTTGATGCGCTCGATCACCGGCGTGATCCGCAACGAACCCGGCATGGTGCTGCATCGCGGCGCGCCGATCGGCGCGCTGTCCTCGGCCGAGGTCATGAAGCGGGGCATCGCCATGGTGCCCGAGGGCCGCCGGCTGTTCCCGTCGCTCACCGTCGAGGAAAACCTCCAGATCGGCGGGCAGGTGCGCAAGGCGCCGGGGCCGTGGGATCTCGACGCGATCTACGATCTCTTCCCGATCCTGCGCGAACGGCGGAGGAACCCCGGCACGGCGCTTTCCGGCGGCCAGCAGCAGATGGTGGCGATCGGCCGGGCGCTGATGTCGAACCCCGAGTTGCTGCTCTGCGACGAGATCAGCCTCGGCCTCGCCCCCGTCGTCATTCGCGACATCTACACCGCCCTTCCGAGAATCCGCGCCGGTGGCGCCGCGATCGTCCTGGTGGAGCAGGATATCGGCAAGGCGCTCGCCGTCGCCGACCGCGTCTACTGCATGATGGAAGGCCGCGTCACGCTGGTGGCCAACGCCGCCGAGGTCTCGCGCCAGCAGATCCACGCCGCCTATTTCGGGGAGGCGGCATGATCTGGCTCGACACCCTGGTGCAGGGAATATTGCTGGGCGGGCTCTACGCGCTGTTCGCCGCCGGGCTGAGCCTCGTCTTCGGCATCATGCGGTTGGTCAATCTCGCCCATGGCGATCTCATCGTGTTCGCCGCCTATCTGGTGCTGATGGGCGTCACGCTGCTCGGCCTGTCGCCCTGGGTCGCGGCGCTCGTCGCCATGCCGCTGATGTTCTTCATCGGCTGGCTGTTGCAGACGGCCGTGCTGAACCGGGTGCTCGGCAAGGACATCCTGCCGCCGCTCCTCGTCACCTTCGGCCTGTCGGTCGCGCTGCAGAACGGGCTGCTCGAGGCCTTTTCCGCCGATAGCCGCCGCATTCCGGCCGGCCCGCTGGAAGGGGCCTCCCTCGATCTCGGCCTGGTGACGGTCGGCGTCATGCCGCTCCTGACCTTCGCCTCGGCGGTGCTGGCGATCGTCGCCCTGAATGGGCTGTTCTATCACACCGCGCTCGGCCGGGCGTTCCGCGCCACATCGGACGACGCCGTGACGGCGGGGCTGATGGGGATCGAGCCGAAGCGGATCTTCGCGGTCGCCACCGGCATTGCCATGGTCGTGGTGACGATTGCCGCGCTCTATCTCGGCATGCGCTCGAATTTCGATCCCGCGATCGGGCCGGCGCGGCTGATCTATGCCTTCGAGGCGGTGATCATCGGCGGCCTGGGCAGCCTGTGGGGGACGCTCGCGGGTGGGGTGATCATTGGCGTCGCGCAGACATTCGGCGCCGCCGTGAATCCGGAATGGCAGATTCTGGCCGGCCATATCGCCTTCCTGGTCGTGATGCTGCTCAAGCCGCGCGGCCTTTTTCCGCGCGCCGTGGATTGAGGGGCGGCATGTACAGATTGACAACCCGCACCCGCGCCGGGACCGCCACCGCGATGGTCGTGGCCGTTCTCGTCGTCGCCGGCCTGGCGTTGCCGGCGATCGCCTCGCGCGGCGTGATCCAGGACCTGTTCTTCATCCTGACCATGCTGACGCTGGCGCAGATCTGGAACCTGCTGGCCGGCTATGGCGGCCTCGTCTCGGTCGGCCAGCAGGCGTTCGTCGGCATCGGCGCCTACGCGATGTTCGCCGGCGTGATCTTGCTCGGCTGGAATCCGGTCTGGGCGATCCCGCTGGGCGGTCTCGCCGCCCTCGCGCTGGCGGTGCCGACCGCCTATTTCGCGTTTCGCCTGCAGGGCGCCTATTTCGCCATCGGCACCTGGGTGATCGCCGAGGTGACGCGGTTGCTGGTCGCGCAGTGGAAAACGCTCGGCGGCGGCACCGGCACCTCGCTGCCGCGCGAGGCGACGAGCAACATCCTCGGCACCGACATGATCCGCGCGCTGTTCAGCGTCCGCGAGGCCGCGGCGCGCGACATCCTCGCCTATTGGCTGGCGCTGGTGCTGGTCGTCGCCGTGACCGGCGGCATCTACTGGCTGCTGCGCAGCCGCCTTGGCCTGGCGCTCTCCGCCGTGCGCGACAATGGCGAGGCGGCGCGGTCGGTCGGCGTCGATACCGGGCGCATGAAGTGGGCCGTGTTCCTGATCGCCGCCGTCGCTACCGGCCTCACCGGCGCGCTGATCTTCCTGCAGACCGCGCGGATCTCGCCGGACGCCGCCTTCGCGGTCACCGACTGGACCGCCTACGTCATTTTCATCGTCGTCATCGGCGGCATCGGCACCATCGAGGGGCCGATCCTGGGCGTGATCGTCTTCTTCCTGCTGCGCTCGGCGCTGGCCGATTACGGCAGCTGGTACCTGATGACGCTCGGCCTGATCGCCATCGCCGTGATGCTGTTCGCGCCGAAGGGCCTGTGGGGGCTGATCTCGGCCCGCAGCGGCCTGCACCTGTTTCCCGTCCGCCGCAAGCTGGTCGGGCCGAAGATCGAGGGAGGAATTTGATGGTCGATATCGAAACCGACGTGCTGATCGTGGGAACGGGCCCGGCCGGCTCGGCCACGGCGGCGCTGCTGTCCAGCTATGGCATCGCCAACATGGTGGTGAACCGCTACCGCTGGCTGTCGAACACGCCGCGCGCCCACATCACCAACCAGCGCACGATGGAAGTGCTGCGCGATCTCGGCCCGGAGGTCGAGGCCGAAGCGGTGATGCACGCCTCGCCGCAGGAACTGATGGGCGAGAACGTGTTTTGCGAGAGCCTGGCTGGCGAGGAGATCGGCCGGATGAAGAGCTGGGGCATGCACCCGCTCTCCAAGGCCGAGCATCTGCTGTCGTCGCCCTCGCTGATGAACGATCTGCCCCAGACCTTCATGGAGCCGATCCTGTTCAAGACGGCGTGCTCGCGCGGCACGCAGGCGCGGATGAGCACGGAATATGTGAGCCACGTCCAGGACGAGGACGGCGTCACCACCACCTGCCGCGACCGCCTTTCGGGCAAGAACTTCGCCGTGCGGTCGAAGTTCCTCGTCGGCGCGGATGGCGGCAACTCGCTGGTGGCGGAGCATCTCGGCCTGCCCTTCGAGGGCAAGATGGGCGTCGGCGGCTCGATGAACATCCTGTTCCGGGCCGATCTTTCCCGATACGTCGCCCACCGCCCGAGCGTCCTCTACTGGGTCATGCAGCCCGGCGCCGATGTCGGCGGCATCGGCATGGGCCTCGTCCGCATGGTGCGGCCCTGGAACGAGTGGCTCATCGTCTGGGGCTACGACATCAACCAGCCGCCGCCGGTGGTGACGCCGGAACTGGCGACCGAGGTCGCGCGCCAGCTGGTCGGCGATCCCGCGCTCGAGATCGAGCTGCTCGGCGCCAACACCTGGACGGTGAACAACTGCTTCGCCACCGAGATGCAGAAGGGGCGGGTCTTCATCATGGGCGATGCCGCGCACCGGCATCCGCCCTCGAACGGGCTCGGCTCGAACACCTCGATCCAGGACGGCTTCAACCTCGCCTGGAAGCTCGCCAAGGTCGTCAAGGGACAGGCCGGCATCGGCCTGCTGGACAGCTACTCCGTCGAGCGGGCGCCGATCGCGCGGCAGATCGTGACGCGCGCCAACCAGTCGATCGCCGAGTTCGGGCCGATCTTCGAGGCCCTCGGCATGGATGGCGGCGTCGACCACGACAAGATCCAGCGGAACATGGAGGCTCGCTGTGACGCGACCTCCGCCGCCGAGACGCAGCGCGAGGCGCTCCGCAAGGCGATCGCCTTCAAGAAATACGAGTTCGACGCGCATGGCGTCGAGATGAACCAGCGCTATGCGTCGAACGCCGTAGTGACCGACGGCCAGGCGGAGCCCGCCTTCGAGAGGGATCGCGAGCTGCACTATGCGCCGACGACCTGGCCCGGGGCGCGCCTGCCGCATGTCTGGGTGTTCGAGCGGTCGGGCGCGAAGGTGTCGACGCTCGACCTCTGCGGCCGGGGCGAGTTCACGCTCCTGACCGGCATCGGCGGCGAAGCGTGGGTACGGGCTGCCGAGACGGTCGGGGCCGAACTCGGCCTGTCGATCCGCGCCCATGTGATCGGGCCGCGCCGCGCCGTCGAGGACCACACCGGCGACTGGGCGCGCGCGAGCGAAATCCGCGATGCCGGCTGTCTGCTCGTGCGCCCGGACCATCACGTCGCCTGGCGCGCCGAGGCGCTGGCTTCCGATCCCGCGGCCGAACTGCGCCGCGTTCTCCAATCCGTACTCGCGCGCTGAGGAAGATCCCATGATCGACGAACACGAATACGGTTACTTCACCGAGACCGACTCGGCCGAAGTCGTCGTGGCGCGCAACAGGAACGCCAAGGACGAGCGGCTGCAACAGGTGATGGAAGTCATCACCCGCAAGCTGCACGAGGCGGTGAAGGAGATCGAACCGACCCAGGAGGAATGGTTCGCCGCCATCCTGTTCCTCACGCAGACGGGACAGATCTGCAACGACTGGCGGCAGGAATACATCCTGCTGTCGGACGTGCTCGGCGTCTCGATGCTGGTCGACGCCATCAACAACCGCAAGCCGTCCGGCGCCTCGGAATCGACGGTTCTCGGGCCGTTCCACGTCGCCGACGCCCCCGAATTGCCGATGGGCTCCAACATCTGCCTCGACGAGAAGGGCGAGCCGATGTTCGTGCATGGCCGCATCCTCGACACCGAGGGCCAGCCGATCGCCGGCGCCAAGATCGACGTCTGGCAGGCCAATGACGAGGGCTTCTACGACGTGCAGCAGCAGGGCATCCAGCCCGAGTTCAACCTGCGCGGCGTGTTCCGCACCGATGCCGACGGGCGCTACTGGTTCCGGGGCGTGAAGCCGAAATACTACCCGATTCCCGATGACGGGCCGGTCGGCAAGCTGCTCGGCGCGCTCGGTCGCCACCCGTATCGGCCGGCGCATCTCCACTACATCGTCGAGGCCGACGGTTTCGACGCGCTCACCACCCACATCTTCGATCCCGACGATCCGTACATCAACTCCGACGCCGTCTTCGGCGTGAAGGAGAGCCTGCTGGCCGAGTTCCGCAAGGTCGAGGACCGGGACGCGGCGGCGAAGGTCGATGTCGAGGCGCCGTTCTACGATGTGGAATTCGATTTCGTGCTGTCGCGCAAGAAGAACTGACCGCGCCGGGCGCTGGGGAGGCGCCCGCGCGCAGGTCCTGCTTGAAAAAAACGGGAGGGAATTGATGGCCGCGCTTGAAAAGATGTTCGATGTCCGGGGCAAGTCGGTGATCGTCACTGGCGGGGCCAGCGGCATCGGGCGCGCCTATGCCGAGATCATGGCCGAGCATGGGGCAAGGGTCTGCATCTTCGACATTGATCCCGATGGCACGGCGCGCACCGTCTCCGACATGACGGCCAAGGGTTGGGACGTCTGGTCTCAGAGGGTGGACGTGAGCGACCGTCCGGCCATGGCGGCGGCCTTCGACGCCGTCGTCGCGAAGCATGGCCGCATCGATACGGTGTTCGCCAATGCGGGCATCGATCCCGGTCCGGGTTTCAACACGGTGACCGGCGAGCGCTTTCCGGGCGGCGCGATCGAGAACATTCCCGATGAGCAGTGGGATCGGGGAATCGAGCTCAATCTGACCTCGGTCTACACGACGGTGAAGAACGCCGTCCGCCACATGAAGCCACATGGCGGCGGCGAGATCATCGTCACGTCGTCGATCGCCTCGATGATCAACGAGAGCATTGTCGGCACCTCCTACATGCCGGCCAAGGCGGCGGTGAACCACTTCGTGCGCCACATGGCGATGGAGCTCGGCGCCTATGGCATCCGCGTCAACGCGATCCTGCCTGGCCCGTTCATCACCAACATCGCCGGCGGAAGGCTGCGCAACAAGGCCGACCGCGCCGCCTTCGAGAGCCAGTCGCTGATCGGCCGCATCGGCGACATCGAGGACATCAAGGGCCTGGCGCTGCTGCTCGCGTCGCCGGCCGGTTCGCTCTTCACCGGCTCGCTGATCGTCATCGACGGTGGGGCGCTGACGCGCATGACCTGACGCTTCGACCTGAGGCCGGTTCCGTCGAGGAGGGCGGGGGCCGGAGACACCTTATCAACGGGAGGGAACGACATGACCTACTACAACAGGCTGGTGAAATCCGGCATCCGGCCGAGCCGCCGGACCATTCTCAAGGGGCTCGGCGCCAGCGTCGCGGCCAGCACGCTCGCCTTGCCGGGCTACGCCCGCGCCGCGACCGCCGGCAAGATCAAGATGGGGTACATCACCCCCGCGACCGGCCCGCTCGGCCTCTTCGGCGAGACGGACGGTTATACCGTCCAGAAGATCCGCGCGCTGCTCGGCGGCCAGCTGCAATCGGCCAATGGCGATGTCTACGAGATCGAGATCCTCGAGCGCGACAGCCAGTCCAATCCGAACAAATCAGCTGAAATCACGGGCAATCTCATCCTGAACGACGAGGTGCACCTGATCGTCCCGGCGTCGACGACCGACACGATCCTGCCGGCCGCCGAGCAGTCCGAGCTCTACGAGACGCCCTGCATCTCGGCCGGCGCGCCCTGGCAGGCCGTCGTATTCCCGCGCGGCGGCGGCAAGCAGACCTTCGAGTGGACGAACCACTTCTTCTGGGGGCTGGACGAAGCCCTGAACACTTTCGTCGGCCTGTGGAACCAGCTCGAGACCAACAAGAAGGTCGGCATGCTGTTCCCCCAGAACATCGACGGTGAGACCTGGGGCAACGAGGAATACGGTCTGCCGGCGCCGACCCGTAAGGCGGGCTACGAGGTCGTGGTGCCCGGCTATTTCCAGCCCCGCACCAACGACTTCTCCGCGCAGATCGCCGAGTTCAAGAAGCAGGGCTGCGAGATCATCGGCGGCATCACCTATCCCGACGATCTGAAAACCTTCGTCACCCAGTGCAACCAGCAGGGCTTCAAGCCGAAGGCGGTCACGGTGGCGGCGGCGCTGCTGTTTCCGGGCGGCGTCGAGGCGATGGGTCCGCTCGGCAACGGCATGTCGTCGGAAGTCTGGTGGACGCCCGCCTTCCCGTTCAAGTCGTCGCTGACCGGACAGGTCAGCGCCGATATCGCCGCCCAGTGGGAGGTCGACAGGAAGCGCCAGTGGACGCAGCCGCTCGGCTATTCGCACGCGCTGCTGGAGGTCGCGATCGACATCCTCAAGCGCTCGTCCAACCCGCTCGACCGCGAGGCGAACCGCGACGCGATGGTGTCGACCGACCTGCAGACGCTGGTCGGCCACATCAAGTTCGACGGCTCGCCGCACAAGAACATCTGCAAGACGCCGATCTTCGGCGGCCAGTGGGTGAAGGGCGAGGCTTGGCCCTACGACCTGAAGATCGTCGACAACACGGTCAATCAGCTCTTCGCGCCGCAGCAGAAGATCCAGTCGATCGTCTGGTGAGACGAGACAGGACGCGGGGACGATGATGGACAGGGAAATCCTGCTGAAAGCGCGTGGCGTGTCGAAGTCCTTCGGCGCCGCCCGCGTCCTGCATGAGGTGAGTTTCGACGTGCGTCGGGGCGAGGTGCTCGGCATCCTCGGCCCGAACGGAGCCGGCAAGACGACGCTGTTCAACATGATCAGCGGCGATCTGAAGGTGTCGGGCGGCGAGATCCAACTCGGCGACACGCCGCTGCGCGGCGAGCCGCCGTTCCGGCGCTGCCAGATGGGGATCGGGCGAACCTACCAGATCCCGCGGCCCTATTCCGGCATGACCACCTTCGAGAATCTCTTGGTCGCCGCCGCCTTCGGCGGCGGCCGGTCCGAGACGCAAAGCTACGCCTTCTGCGCCGAGGTGCTGCGCGAGTGCGACCTCTACGACAAGGCGAACGTCTCGGCCGGCGCGCTGACGCTGCTCGACCGCAAGCGGCTGGAACTGGCGCGCGCGCTCGCCTCGGATCCGAAGCTGCTGCTTCTCGACGAGATCGCCGGCGGGCTCACCGACGATGAATCGAAGGCGCTGGTGGCGCTGGTGCGCCGCATCCGCGATCGCGGCATCACCATCGTGTGGATCGAGCATGTGCTGCACGCGCTGATGGCGGTGGCCGACCGGCTGATGGTGCTGAACTTCGGCGAGAAGATCGCGGAAGGGGTGCCCGCCGAGGTGATCGCGCTGCCCGAGGTCCAGCGCGTCTATATGGGGATCGAGGCATGACCGCCGTTCTTTCCACCCACGGGCTCGTCGCCCGCTATGGCGATTTTCAGGCGCTCTATGGCGTCGATACGGAACTGCATCCGGGCGAGGCCGTGGCGCTGATCGGCGCCAACGGGGCAGGCAAGTCGACCTTCCTACGCTCGATCATGGGCCTGCTGCCGGTGGCGCGCGAGATGGTGCTGCTGGACGGCGAGCCCGTCGGCGGCACGGCCACCGACCGCATGGTGCAAAAGGGCATCGCCATCGTGCCGGAGGGCCGCCGGCTCTTCACCGGCATGTCGGTCGAGGACAATCTGCGCGTCGCCATCGATCAGGCTGCTCGCGTCGGCGCCAAGGGCGGCTGGAGCCTGTCGCGGCTGCACCAATTGTTCCCGATCCTGAAGGAGAAGGCCCGCGCGCAGGTGCAGAGCCTGTCGGGCGGGCAGCAGCAGATGGTCGCCATCGGCCGCGCGCTGCTCTGCCAGCCGCGCGTGCTGCTCTGCGACGAGATCAGCCTCGGCCTCGCGCCCAAAGTGATCCGCGAGATCTACGCGGCCCTGCCCGAGATCCGCGCCGCCGGCACGGCGATGATCGTGGTCGAACAGGATGTGGGCCTCGCCCAGTCCGCCTCGGACCGCCTCTACTGCATGCTGGAGGGGCGCGTGACCCTCACCGGCAGGTCCAGCGACGTCACGCGTGAACAGATCGGCAAAGCGTATTTTGGAGCGGGCCATGCAGTGGTTTGACGCATTGGTGCAGGGAATCCTGCTGGGCGGCATGTATGCCCAATATGCGCTCGGCATGGCGCTGATGTTCGGCGTCATGCGGATCGTGAACATCAGTCACGGCGATCTGGTGATCCTCTTGTCGCTGATCGGCATCTCGATGGCGACCGCCTGGGGGCTGGCGCCGGTGTCGGTGCTGATCATCCTGGTGCCGCTCGCGGTGCTCATGGGCTGGGTGCTGCAGAAGGCGGTGCTGAACCGGGTCGTCGGCAGCGATCCGCTGCCGTCGCTGATCGCCACCTTCGGCCTGTCGATCGCGCTGCAGAACCTGATGCTGCAGATCTGGTCGGCCAACAGCCGCTCGCTGCCGGGCCATGGTATCGAGAGCCAGTCGATCGAGATCGGCGGCATCTATATCGGTCTCCTGCCGCTCATCGTGCTCGCCGTCGCCACCGGCCTGACCTGGGGCGTGGACCTGATGCTGAAGCATACCCGCTTCGGCCGGGCGCTCCGCGCAGCCTCCGCCGATGTCGAGGCGGCGTCGATGACCGGCATCAATCCGCGCGCCGTCTATGCGCTGGCGACGGCCGTCGCCGTCGGCATCCTCGGCTTCGCCGCCGTCTTCCAGTCGTTGCGCTCGACCGTCGCGCCGGCCGACGGTCCCGCCCAGCTGATCTACGCCTTTGAGGCGGTGATCATCGGCGGCATGGGCGCTGTCTGGGGCGCCTTCCTCGGCTCGATGGTGCTCGGCATCGCCCAGGCGATCGGTTTCCGCATCGATCCCGGCTTCGGCGTGCTCGCCGGGCATCTCGTGTTCCTGATCGTGCTGGCGACCCGCCCGCAGGGCCTGTTCGGAAAGGCATCGACATGAGTGCAATTCCCTTTGCCACGACCGAAGCACCCGCGGTGCAGGTCCAGCGCCAGACCGGGTCGGGCCGCATCGCGATGACGCTCGCCGTGCTGGGCGTGGTCGCGGTCGCCGCCATGCCCTGGTGGGCCTCCACCGGCACGATCCGCTCCATCCTGGTGCTGTGCTGCTACATCGCCGTCGCGCAGATGTGGAACCTGCTGGCGGGCTATGCCGGCCTGGTTTCCGTCGGTCAGCAGGCCTTCATGGGGGCTGCGGGCTATGCGCTGTTCGTCCTCGCCCAGACCTTCGGCATCAATCCGTTCCTGGCGGTCTTTCTTTCGCTTCTGGTGCCGGCCGTGCTGGCCGTGCCGATCTACTTCCTGCTCCACCGGCTGGACGGGCCGTATTTCTCGATCGGCACCTGGGTGGTGGCCGAGGTGTTCCGGCTCGTCTGCTCGAACCTGCCGATCGTCAATGCCGGCGCCGGCATGTCGCTGCGGGTGATGAAGGACTATTCGGCCTTCGAGCGGAACGTCGCCATGTCGCTGCTCTGCGCGGCGATGCTGCTGCTGACGGTCGGCGGCAGCTACTGGCTGCTGCGCTCGCGCTACGGCCTTGCGCTGATTGCCATGCGCGACAACCCGGTCGCCGCGGCCAGCCAGGGCGTCAACGTCGCCAGGCTGCGTTTCCTGATCTACGTCGCCTCGGCGGTCGGCTGCGGTCTCGCCGGCGCGATCTACTTCATGGCGCAGCTGCGCATCACGCCCGGATCGGCCTTCGATCCGATGTGGGCCAATGTCGCGATCTTCATCGTCATGGTCGGCGGCATCGGGTCGATCGAGGGCGTGCTGATCGGCGCGCTGATCTTCTTCATCGCCGATCGCTGGTTCGGCGAGTACGGCGCGACCTATTTCGTCGTCCTCGGCCTGATGACGCTGCTGGTGGCGCTCTACGCGCGCACCGGTATCTGGGGCCTGATCTCGAAGCGTTGGGATGCGCCCTGGTTCCCGATCCGGCGAAAGCTGGTCGATCCGAACCGGCAATAGGGGGAGTTTCATGAAAGCGGCAATCTTCGACACGGTCGGTGCTCCGCTGCGGATCGGCACGGTGGCCGATCCGTCGCCGGCGCCCGACGAGGTTGTCCTGCGCGTCGCCGCCTGCGGCATCTGCGGCAGCGATCTGCACATCACCGAGGATCCGGTGCCGTTCGGCATCGGGGCGGGCTTCGTGCTCGGCCATGAATTCGCCGGCGACATCGTCGCGGTCGGTTCGGAGGTGGCAAACCTCCGCATCGGCGACCGTGTCGCCGTGGTGCCGATGCGTGGCTGCGGCCATTGCGAGGCCTGCCGTCGCGGCGATCCCGGCCGCTGCCCGGAGATGGTGCTGATCGGCGGCGGCTATGCCGAATACGCCACCGTCGCCGCGCGCCAGTGTCACATCCTGCCCGACGACGTGGCGCTCGAGGATGGCGCCCTGGCCGAGCCGCTTTCGGTGGCGCTGCACTGCATCGTCCGTTCGGGCATGCAACCCGGCGACCGCGTCGCCATTCTGGGCGCCGGACCGATCGGCTTGCTTGTCGCCTTCTGGGCGCGGCGGATGGGAGCGGCGCGCGTCGTCGTCGCCGATATCCACGAGCACCAGCGCGAGCGGGCATTGGCGCTTGGCGCGACCGGCTTCGTGCTCTCCGGCGACCGGCTGGCCGAGAGCCTCGCCGAGGCCTGCGCCGGCGCGCCGGACATCGTCTTCGAATGTGTCGGCAAGCGCGGCCTGCTCGGCGCGGCGGCGGCGGCCGTCCGACTGCAGGGAACGGTGGTCGGCGTCGGCCTGTGCGTCGGCGGCGACGAATGGGATCCGTTCGTCGCGCTGTCGAAGGAAGTGAACCTGTTCTTCTCGGTGTTCTTCCACCAGCGCAACGAATTCGGCGTCGCCCTCGACGCGCTGCGCGGCGGCCCGTTCGCGCCGCAGGCGCTGATCACCGAGCGGATCGATCTGTCGCCGGTGCCGCAGATCTTCGAGAGCCTTCGCCGCCGCACCACGCAATGCAAAGTGCTGATCCAGCCGGAACTTGTCTGAGGAGAAATGAAGATGGCCGTTCCATTCGAGACGCTCGAATATGATGTCGGTGGCACGAAGACCGTGGTCAAGGCGATCGGCGCAGGCAAGCCCGTGCTGTTCCTGCACGGCGCCTCGACGCTCGAGGGGTTCGACTTCGCCGAAGGTCTCGCCGACCGCTTCCGCGTGCTTTGCGCCAGCCATCCGGGCTTCGGCTATTCGGGCGCCGCGCCACATGTCGCCGGCATGTCCGACATGGTCGTGCACTATCTCGACCTGCTCGATGCGATGGACCTCGCGGAGAAGCCGCATCTCGTCGGCTTTTCCATGGGCGGCTGGATGGCGACGGAGCTCGCCGGCGTCGCGCGCGAGCGCTTCGACAAGGTGGTGCTGGTCGCGCCCGCCGGATTGAACGATCCCGCCCATCCCGCCACCAATCTGGGCGCGCTCGCGCCGCAGGACCTGCCGGCATACCTGGCGCATGACGTCTCGGTGGCGCTCCGCTACTTCCCCGACGGATCCGATCCCGCCTTCGCGGAAGCCTTCGGCGCCGATCGCGCCCGCGAGGGCGAAACGCTCGGCCGGCTGCTCGCGCCCTTCGGCATGGGACACCCGAACCTGCGCCGCTTTCTGGGGCGCATCCACAATCCGGCACTTGTCGTCTGGGGCGAGGAGGATCGCCTTCTGCCGGCGAGCCAGGCTTCGCTTTTCGTCGAGGCGCTACCCGATGCGAGCCTGATCCTGGTGGAGGACGCCGGTCACTTCGTCCTGCAGGAGAAGCCCGGGACCGTGACCAAGATCGGCGATTTCCTCGCCGGCTGAACCGAATTCAAAGTGGAGGAGAGATTCATGAACAAACCCATCAAGCACGGCTCCTGGGGCACCACCGTCGATTATCGCGACCTCTTGAAGAAGATCTCGGAAATCGGCCCGATCCTCGAGGCCAATGCCGAGGCCGACGAGGAAAACGGCGAGCTGACGCCGGAGACCTTCGAGGTTCTGAAGCCGCTGCGCATGTCGCATATCTTCGCCGCCGAAAGCCTTGGCGGCGCGCAGTTGCCGCCGACCCAGGGCCTCGAGTTGCTGGAGGCGATCACCTGGCATTCGGGTTCGGCGGGCTGGGTGTCGATGGTGCATTGCTGCATCGGCGCGATGTCGGCCGCCTTCCTGCCGGACAGCGCCGTCGCGCGCCTGTTCGCGCCGGGCACCGACAACCGCTTCTCGGGCCAGGGCGCGCCGCTCGGCATGCTGAAGAAGGTCGAGGGCGGCTACCGGCTGAACGGCAAGTGGAGCTATGGCAGCGGCTTCAGCCACGCCACCTATTCGCACAGCGCCTGCTTCGTCGATGACGGCACCGGCAAGCCGGCCAAGGACGAGAACGGCAACGTCATCGTGATGTGCGCCCATGCGCCGATTTCCGAGCACAAGCAGCTCGGCAACTGGGACGTTCTGGGCCTCGGCGGCACCGGCAGCATCGACTATGCGGCCGAGGACGTGTTCATCGCCGACGATCTGCTGTTCCCGATCCTCACCGCGCCGCCGCTGCGCCAGAAGGAGTTCTTCAGCCTCGGCGTCGTCGGCCTCGCCGCCATCGGCCATACCGGCTGGGCGCTGGGCACCGGCCGGCGGATGCTGGACGAGATCGCCAAGTTCGCCCGCGCCAAATCGGGCCGGGCCGGCCTGATCGGCGAGAGCGAGAAGTTCTGGTACGATTACGGCCGCGCCGAGGCCCGCTATCGGGCGGCTCGCGCCTTCGTCTTCGAGGTCTGGCGCGACATCGAGGCGACGGTCGAGGCCGGCGAGAGCGTCTCGACCCGGCAGATCAGCCTCGTCCATCTGGCCAAGTCGGAGATCCACGAGGTCGGCGTCGATGTGTGCAACTTCGCCTATCGCGCCGGCGGCGGGGCTTCGCTGCGCGCCGGCGTGATCCAGCGCACCTTCCGCGAGATGATGGTGGCGGCCAACCACTTCACCATCGCCCCTTCGGTCGTCACCTCGGCCGGCCGCAACATCGGTGGAAGCTGGACCGATCGAGTCTGGCAGTTCTACGACCTGATCGAGAAGAAGTAATTCGCAGAGCCGGGCGGTTCTTCCGCCCGGCTCACTTTCCATGCTGCGAGAGAGAGACGTCGATGAGCCTGCACCCGATGACCAATGCCTTCCGCGAGGCTTTCCGCCGCCATCCGGCCGGCGTCGCCGTGATCACGGCGGATCCGGGCGATCGTCCCGTCGCCATGACCGTGTCGTCGCTGATATCGGTCAGCGCCGCGCCGCCGATCGTCGCTTTCTCGCTTTCGACCAAGTCCGGCTCGTCCGAGCCGCTGCTGCGGGCCGAGACCATGGTGATCCATCTGCTGCGCTACGCCGACATCGATCTGGCGCAGCTTTGCGCGTCGAGCGGTGCGGATCGTTTTCCGCCGGGCGGCTCCTGGGAAAGGCTGGCGACCGGCGAGCCGCGCTATACCGGCGTTTCGACCTGGTTCCGAGCCCGCCGGCTCGGCCTGCTGCCGATCGAGGGCGCGACGCTGGTCGCGGCGGAACTGCTCGAAGGCGAGGCCCATCCGATGGAGGATCCGCCGGAAGATCATTCCCTCGTCTACCTCGACCGTCGCTGGCATCGCCTTCACAAGGAACTGGGCGGGGGGATGTTCGACCTCGTGGATTCCTCACGCTTCATGTAGGCGCGGCGTCAGCGCAGGATTTCCCGCATCCTCGTGCTGACGGTCCGCAGCGCCGGCAGATACCGCTCGATGATTGCCTCGATCGGTTCGCCGCGCGCCGGCAGGCCGAGATTGACGGCAGCCACCGTGACGCGTCGCGCCGTCACCAGCGGCACCGCGATCGAGCGCAGGCCCATCTCGACCTCCTGGTCGATGGCGGCATAGCCATGGGCGCGGACGCGGGTGATCTCCACCATGACCGCTTCCGGATCGGTCAGCGTATGCGGCGTGCGCCGGGGCAGGGCGGCTGCGCCCAGCCGCTCGCGCGCCTCACTCTCCGGCAGGGCGGCGAGCAGGACCCGGCCCATCGAGGTGCAGTAGGCCGGCAGGCGCGAACCGGGCATCAACGCGATCGACATCACCTTTCGCTGCGCGGCGCGGGCGACATAGACGATCTCGGCTCCGTCGAGGATCGAGACGGACGAGCTTTCGCCGATCTCGTCCGAGAGCTGGTCGAGCAGCGGCTGCACCAGTTGCGGCAGCGGCATGGTGGCGAGACACGCGGTGCCCAGCCTCAGCACGCGCGGCGTCAGCGTGAAGAACTTGCCGTCATAGTCGGCATAGCCGAGATGGGCGAGCGTCAGCAGGCAACGACGCGCCGTCGCCCGGTCCAGGCCGCTGGCAGTCGCCACTTCCGCGATCGACTGGCGCGGATGGTCGGGGCTGAACGTCTCGATGGCGGCCAGGCCCTTGGCGAGGCCGCCCATGAGGTCGCGTTCGGGAATTGTCACGCGGGTCTCGATCCCAGTTTGAGCGATATGCGAACAAATGAATCATATCGCACAAACTGGATGGACGGAAGCGCGGGGCGGACCTATCCCTTTGGCGGCGCCGGCCGGTTTCGCGCGAGCGCCAGGGGAATTCGCATGGACAAGACAGTCGCAAACCTCGCCACGGCGGTGGCCGGGATCGGGGATGGCATGACCGTGATGATCGGCGGCTTCGGCGGGGCGGGTTCGCCGATCGAACTGATCCACGCGCTGATCGATCGGTTTCTCGCGACCGGTCATCCGAAGGACCTGACCGTCATCAACAACAATGCCGGCAACGGCCATGTCGGCCTGGCCGCGCTGATCGAGGCGGGAATGGTGAGGAAGCTCATCTGCTCCTTCCCGCGTTCCGCCGATCCGGTGGTGTTCACCGATCTCTATCTGGCCGGCAAGATCGAGCTGGAACTGGTGCCGCAGGGCACGCTGGCCGAACGCATTCGCGCTGGCGGCGCCGGCATCCCGGCCTTCTACACGCCGACCTCCTACGGCACCGATCTCGCCAGGGGCAAGCCGGTCGCGGAGTTCGACGGGCGGCCCTATGTGCAGGAGCGCTGGCTGAAGGCCGATGTGGCGCTGGTGAAGGCCGAGGTCGCCGACAGCCAGGGCAATCTCACCTATCGCGCCGCCGCGCGGAACTTCAATCCCTTGATGTGCATGGCCGCGGCCGAGACCGTCGTCCAGGCAAGCCGGGTCGTGCCGGCGGGCGGCATCGACCCGGAGGCCGTCATCACCCCCGGCATCTTCGTGCAGAAGGTGGTCGAGGTCGCGGATGCGCAGCAGGAGGAAGACCTGAACCGCGCCAATGCCGTCTATCCGGGAGTCGCCTGACATGGCCGCCAAGCTCACCAACAACCAGATCGCCTGGCGCGCCGCGCAGGACATCCACGACGGCGCCTATGTCAATCTCGGCATCGGCTTTCCCGAAAAGGTCGCCCAGTATCAGCCGCCGGGCCGCGAGGCGATCTTCCACACCGAGAACGGCATCCTGAATTTCGGCGAGGCGCCGCCGAGCGGCGACGAGGACTGGGACCTGATCAATGCCGGCAAGCGGGCGGTGACGCTCAAGCCCGGCTCGGCGTTCTTCCATCATGCCGACAGCTTCGCCATGGTGCGGGGCGGCCATCTCGATGTGGCGATCCTCGGCGCCTATGAAGTGGCCGAGAATGGCGATCTCGCCAACTGGTCGACCGGGCCGAAGGGCGTTCCGGCCGTCGGCGGGGCGATGGATCTCATTCATGGCGCCAAGCGCGTCGCCGTCATCACCGACCATGTGACCAAGGACGGCAGGCCGAAGTTGCTCAAGCGCTGCACGCTGCCTTTGACCGGCGTCGGCTGCGTGACCCGAATCTACACCTCGCTGGCGGTGATCGATATCGAGGGCGGTCGCTTCATCCTGCGGGAGAAGCTGCCGGCCCTGTCCTTCGACGAAGTGCAGGCCGTGACGGGCGCTGAACTGCATATTGCCGGCACTGTCGCCGATCTGATCGTTCCGGAGCTTTGAGATGACCGACGTCTTCCTCTGCGACTATATCCGCACGCCGATCGGCCGCTTCGGCGGTGCCTTGTCTTCCGTCCGGGCCGACGATCTCGGTGCCGTTCCGCTCAGGGCGCTGATGGAGCGCAATGCCCGCGTCGACTGGGAGGCGGTCGACGACGTGATCTTCGGCTGCGCCAACCAGGCCGGAGAGGACAACCGCAACGTCGCGCGCATGTCGGCCCTGCTCGCAGGTCTGCCGGTCGCGGTCCCGGGCACGACGATCAATCGCCTGTGCGGATCGGGAATGGATGCCGTCATCGCCGCCGCGCGCGCCATCAAGGCGGGCGAGGCTGAATTGATGATCGCCGGCGGCGTCGAGAGCATGTCGCGCGCGCCCTTCGTCATGCCGAAGGCGGAGACGGCCTTTTCGCGCAATGCCGAGATCCACGACACCACGATCGGCTGGCGCTTCGTCAACCCGCTGATGAAGGCGCAGTACGGCGTCGATTCGATGCCGGAGACGGGCGAGAACGTCGCCGAGGATTTTGCCGTCTCGCGCGAGGCCCAGGATCTGTTCGCGCTCGCCAGCCAGGCCAAGGCGGCCGCGGCTCAGGCGAATGGCCGGCTGGCGCGCGAGATCACGCCCGTCACCATCCCGCAGCGCAAGGGCGATCCGGTCGTCGTCGCCAGGGATGAACACCCCCGCGCCACCACGATCGAGGCGCTCGCCAAGCTGCCGACGCCGTTCCGCAAGGGCGGCACGGTGACGGCCGGCAACGCCTCGGGCGTCAATGACGGCGCCGCGGCGCTGATCCTCGCCTCGGCGGCGGCCGCGAAAAGGCATGGCCTGACGCCGATCGCCCGTGTGCTCGGTGGCGCGGCGGCCGGCGTGCCGCCACGGATCATGGGCATCGGTCCGGCGCCGGCCTCGAAGAAGCTGATGGCCCGGCTCGGGCTGGCGGCTTCCGATTTCGACGTGATCGAACTCAATGAGGCCTTCGCCTCGCAAGGGCTCGCCACGCTGCGCGATCTCGGCATCGCCGACGATGACGCTCGGGTGAACATCAATGGCGGCGCGATCGCGCTCGGTCACCCGCTCGGCATGTCCGGCGCGCGGATTACTGGCACGGCGGCGCTGGAGCTGAGCCTGAACGGCGGCCGCCGCTCGCTGTCCACCATGTGCATCGGCGTCGGCCAGGGCATCGCGATCGCGCTCGAACGGGCCTAGGGATCCGATTGAGCCGGCAGGCGCTGGGGGGCTGCGATGACGGCGCTCAGGATACCGGCTTGCGCCAAGGTTCTCTATTCGAAGCCTTGGCCGCGCCCGGGTGCCGTGGGCTCGATTGAGCGCCGTCATCGGCCCGCGGATGCTGGTCGATCAAGGTCGCGTATCGATTTGATTGATCGGGGGAAGTGGTGCCGCTTACAGGATTCGAACCTGTGACCCCATCATTACGAATGATGTGCTCTACCAGCTGAGCTAAAGCGGCTTACCCATGGATCTCACGGCGCCGCGCGGGCGACGGTGAAATCGAGGGGGTTCATAGCCATAATCCCGGAGCGTTTCAAGCCTTAGTCGCGCTTCTCCACCGGCTCATTGCAGCCGCAGCCGATCCGAGGGGGCCGGCTCGGCATCCTCGATGCCGGGATCGTCCGGAATCGGCGGCACAGCGACGGGTTCCGCCACGCCGCCGTTCGGCGATGCCGGCGGCACGGGCCGGGGCTCCGGGCTGCGCGGCGCGGCGTCGACGGGCGCGGCCGGCTTCGGCGCGGGGTTCGCCTCGATTGTCAGCGGCTTCGGCGCGTCCTCTTCCTCGGTGACGACGAGGTCGATCGCCGGGCGCTGGTCTTCGGCGAGCGCCGCCGTCGGCGCGCGCCATTCGAAGGCGTCGAGGCGGCCGGTGATCGGCGAGATCGGCGCCCAGGCCGGGAAGACGTAGCCATCGGCCGTCCATTGCGGGTCGCGCGGGGCGCGGACCGCGCGCGACAGCCATTCGCGCACATGGCCGCGATGGCCGTCCGGACCCTCCTCGATCTCCGCCATCAGCAGGCAGAAGCGCTCGGTGCGGTCCTTTTCGTCGATCGCCGCGAGTTCGCGCCGGGCGAGCGGCCAGTCGCGCGCGTCGATCGCGGCGCGGGCGACGGCGAGCCGGCTTTCGAGATGGCCGGGCCGGAGTGTCGCGAGCCGCTGTGCCCGCTTCAGCCGGTCGAGCGCCGAATCGCCGGCGCGGACCGCGCCATAGGCCTCGGCGAGCTCGGGATGCGGTTCGTGCCGCCAGGCGGCCTCGAGGACGCGCACGGCGCGCTTGATGTCGCCCTGGCGCGTGAACAGCCGCGCCGCCAGCGTCGCCGCCGGAACGAGGCCTGGCTCGAGCTTGGCCGCTTCCTGCGCCGCGGCGCGCGCCTCCTCCGGGCTGGACGCCTCCTGTTCCATGCCGCGCGCGGTGAGCAGCACGGCGCGCAGGCGATGGGCGCGGCTGCGCTCGATCAGCTTGGCATGCAGGTTGGCGCCGAGCGTTGTCAGCGCGGTCTGCCATTCGCCATGCGCGGCCTGGTCGTCGAACAGCGCCGTTCCGGCCCATGCCACGCCGGGCGCCGCCTTGGCGGCCTCCTCGGCATAATGGCGCGCCGCCTCGTGCTCGCCGCTCCGCTGCGCCTCGACATAGAGGCCGCGCAGGCCGAGCAGGCGCGTTTCGGGTTCGTCCAGCATGGTCTCGAAGGCGGCGCGGGCGCCGGCGCCATCGCCGGAAAGCTGCGCCGTCTGGGCGGCGAGCAGCAGCGTCAGCGGCTCGCCCTTCAGGATCTTCTGCGACTCGGCCGAGAAGCGTTTGGCGCGCTTCAGGTCGCCGGCGCCAATGGCGATCATGCCGCGCGACAGCGCCCGGTAGCCGCGATCGCGCTTGCGGCCCGACAGCCAGCCGCCAAACAGGCGCGGCGCGCGCATGGCGGCGAGGATCAGCCACAGCACGAACGCCAGCGCGACGAAGAGCACGGCGGCCGCGACGGCCGCGACCATCAGGCTGGTCTGGATCTCGTAGCCCTGCCAGGTCAGCGCGATGGCGCCGGGCCGGTCGGCGAGCCAGGCGAAGCCGGCCGCGATGGCGAAGACGAGGGCGACATAGACCAGGATGCGGATCATGGTCGCTCCGTCAGTTCACGGGGCCGCCGGCAGCAAGGCTGCCGAGCGCGGTGTCGATGGTGATCCGCCGGGCCGCCTGGGCGGCCCAGTCGGCGAGCGGGGCGCGGGCGATCGCGTCGAGCGCCTCGCCCTCGCGGAGCGCCTCGGCGAGGTCGCCGGCCTTCACGGCGGCTTCCATGCGCGAGACGATCGCGGTCGCCGAGCCGCCGGCCATCGGCCCGGCCGGTTTCACCGAGACGAGCGAACCGGCCGAGGCGGCGAGGCGGTCGATCAGGCTGGCGCCCGGATCGGCCTTGGCGGCGGCGAGGCGGATGGCGTCGGCGACGGCCGGGAAGGCGGCGATGAGTTCCGCCTTCGACGGCGCGCCGGCGCCGGCGAGCGGTTCGAGCGCGGCAAGGCTGGTGTCGGTCTCGCCCAGCGCCTTGGCGGCGGCGAGCTCGGCGGCGAAGGGCGCCGAGCCGGTCGCCGCCTGGCGCAGCGCCGCGATCGCGATGACGCGGGCCGCCGCCTCGGTCTTCGGATCGGCGGGCGGATGGGCCTCGACCGCGTCGAGGCGCGTCGCCAGCGTATCGAGCCGGGTTTGCAGCGGCGCGAGGTCGACCGGCGCTTCCGCGGTCGGGGCCGGGCGCGATTCGAGCGCGGCGAGCCGATTTTCCAATGGCGCGAGATCGACCGGGGGTGCGGAGGCGGCCGGGGCGTCGGATTCCGGCACGGGCCGGCTCGCCGTTTCCTTCAGCGCTGCGATCTCCTTCTCGATATCGGCGAGACGGGCGGGATCGACGCCCGGGCTGACGGGCGATGCCGCCTGGCTCTCGGTCGCTTCGAGCCGGTCGAGCCGGGCCGAGACGGCGGCGAAGCGCGAATCGAGGCTCGCCGTCGCGACCGGATCGGACCCGGTCGAGCTTGACAGCAGCGCGACGACGAGGCCGCCGACGATGCCGCCGCCCAGCGCGGCAATGAGAGGAACGACGAAACGTCCGGCGTTCGGGCGTTCGGGCGATGCTTCGCCGGCTTCGGTCGCGGTCACGCCGGCCTCCGGTTCGTAAGCTGGCGGTGCCGGCTGTTCAGGCGGTGGTTCGGTGGCGGGCGAATCGGGGGAAGGCTCGGCCGGGTCGGGTTCGGGCGTGGTCCTGCTCGATTCGGCTTCGAGGTCGATCGTGACCGGCGGACGCTTGCGGCGCTGTCCAGGCTTGTTGCCTGCCGGATTGAAGGTGTCGTCTTCGGCCATGTCACCTCGATCTCGTCGGTCGCTCGCGACCCAGTATAGACGAATGCTTTAACGGACGCCTCTCCGGGATGTTCCCGATGCCAGGTTGAAAGGCTGCCTCAGGTAAGGAGCGTCAGAAGGGCGTCCTCGGTTGGTTCGTCTGCCGCATTCACGGCGCCGAAGTTTAGCGCCGCCGCGACGTTCGGCGACAGGGCGTAGACCGCGAGCCCGTCGAGAGGCAATGGCGGCCGTATCGCGGCGAGCAGGCGCGACAGTGTCTTCGCGGTGCGCGGCGAATAGACCAGCACGCCGTCGATGCTGCGATCCCGCAGCGCCGCCACCGCCGAATCGGGCAGCTCGGCGGCGGGATCCATGCGGTAAGCCTCGACCAGGCGAATCGCGAAGCCGCCGGCGACCATCCGGTCCGGCCAGTCGCCGGCGCGGTCGACCGCCGCCGGATAGAGCAGGGGGCCGGCGGCGGGATCGAGGGTCGCGATCGCGAGCGCCGCCAGCGCCGCGCCGTCGCCATCGGCCGAGCGGACATCGAGGAAGCCCGCTTCGCGCGCCGCCTCGGCCGTGCGGTCGCCGACCGCCAGGAGGGGCCGTGCGAACCAGTCGGCCGGTAGCGGCCAGCGCGCGAGCGCGCGGACGCCGTTCAGGCTGGTGACGAGGATCGCGGCCGGTTCGATCGCCGGCAGCGGCGGGTCGAGGAAGACGGTCTCGAGCATCGGCGCCAGCATTGGCTCGTGGCCCAGCGCGCGCAGTCGCTCCGCCGTGCGGGTCGCCTCTGGTTCGGGCCGGGTGACGAGCAGCCGCATGTCTCAGCCCGTCGTGAAGAAGGTCTTGCCGCCGCGCCCGATCAGCTCGTCCGCCGCCGCCGTGCCGAGCCGCGCGGCATCGGCGACCGGCGCGGTCATGCGCGTCTCCTCGGACTGCCTTCCGTCCGGCGACAGCACGATGCCGCGGAACAGCAGCGCGTCGCCATCGAGCGTGGCGAGGCCCCCGATCGGCGTGCGGCAGGAGCCGTCGAGCCGGGTCAGGAAGGCGCGCTCGGCGCGAAGCGCGATCTCGGTCGCCGGATCGTTGATCGCGGCGAGCAGTTCGCGGACACGGACATCGCCGGAGCGGCCCTCGACCGCGACGGCGCCCTGGCCGACGGCGGGCAGGAAGTCGTCGAGCTCGATGATCGCCGTGGCGAGGTCGGCGCGGCCGAGCCGGCGCAGGCCGGCGAGCGCCAGCAGCGTGCCATGCGCGACGCCGCCCTCGAGCTTGGCAAGGCGGGTCTGCACATTGCCGCGGAACTCGACCACGATCAGGTCGGGGCGGACGCGCAGCGCCATGGCGCGCCGGCGCAGCGACGAGGTGCCGAGCAGGGCGCCCTCGGGCAAGTCGCGCAGCGACGCGGCGACCGGCGACAGGAACACGTCGCGCACGTCCTCGCGCGGCAGGTAGGCGATCAGTTCGAGCCCGTCCGGCAGGAAGGTCGGCACGTCCTTCGACGAATGCACCGCGATGTCGATGCGGCCGTCGATTAGCGCCTCTTCGAGCTCCTTGGTGAAGAGGCCCTTGCCGCCGGCCTCCGACAGCGAGCGGTCCTGGATGCGGTCGCCCGAGGTCTTGATGACGACGATCTCCATCGCGTCCTCGTCGAGGCCGTGCGCGGCGGCGAGGCGGGCGCGGGTCTCGCGCGCCTGCGCGAGCGCCAGCGGGCTGCCGCGCGTGCCGATGCGGAGGGGGGGAAGCGAGGCTGCGGATTGCACGGGATCGGGTCCGGATGTTAGGGCCTGTCGGGAGACGCCCGTCAGGGCAGAATTCGGCGCCAGTCTAGCCACGACGCGCCCTTCCGCAAGCAAGCCGCGAAGCGCGCGGCGAAAGGCCCCGGTGATAGGTTCTTCCGTTCTGGTTCTCGGGATCGAGACGAGCTGCGACGAAACTGCGGCTTCCGTGGTAGCGCGCGATGCCGACGGGCGCGGCACGATCCGCTCCAATGTCGTCCTGTCGCAGATCGAGGATCACGCGGCCTTTGGCGGCGTGGTTCCGGAGATCGCCGCGCGCGCCCATGTCGAGGCGCTCGACCGGGTGGTGCAGGCGGCGATGGACGAGGCGGGCGTCGGCTTCGCCGATCTCGACGCGATCGCGGCGACGGCCGGGCCGGGCCTGATCGGCGGCGTCATCGTCGGGCTGACGACGGCCAAGGCGCTGGCGCTCGCCGCCGGCAAGCCGCTGGTCGCGGTCAATCACCTGGAAGGCCACGCGCTGACGGCGCGGCTGACCGACGGCATCGCCTTCCCCTATCTGCTGCTGCTCGTTTCCGGCGGCCATACCCAGATCCTGCTGGTGCGCGGCATCGGCCAGTACGAGCGCTGGGGCACGACGATCGACGACGCGCTGGGCGAGGCCTTCGACAAGACCGCGAAGCTGCTCGGCCTGCCCTATCCCGGCGGCCCGGCGGTGGAGCGCGCCGCGGCGCGCGGCAATCCCGACCGCTTCGCCCTGCCGCGGCCGATGGCCGGCCGGCCCGGCTGCGATTTCTCCTTCTCCGGCCTGAAGACGGCGCTGCGGGTCGAGGCCGAGGCGATCGCGCCGCTCTCCGACGCTGATGTCGACGACCTCTGCGCCGCCTTCCAGCGCACGGTAACGGCGGTGGTGCGCGACCGCATCGGCCATGCGCTCGACCGCTTCCGTGCCGAGTTTCTCGGGATCGCCGATCCCGTTCTGGTGGTCGCGGGCGGCGTCGCCGCCAACAAGGCCCTGCGCGCCGGGCTCGACACCGAGCTTTCTGCGCGCGGGTTCCGTCTGATCGCGCCGCCGCATGCGCTCTGCACGGACAATGGCGCGATGATCGCCTGGGCCGGCGCCGAGCGGCTCGTTCTCGACCTGGTCGACGACTTGAGCGCGGCGGCGCGGCCGCGCTGGCCGCTGGACCAGCTCGCGGCGCCGATGATCGGCTCGGGTCAGAAGGGGGCCAAGGCGTGACGATCGACCATATCGCAGTCGTGGGCGCGGGCGCCTGGGGTACGGCGCTGGCGCTCGCCGCGAATCGCGCCGGAAGGCAGGTCACGCTCTGGGGGCGCGACGTCGCCGACATGGCGGCGCGGCGCGAGAACGCGGCGCATCTGCCCGGCGTCGCGCTGCCGGAAACGATGCGGATCACCGGCCGCATCGGCGATGTGCTCGCCGCCGATGCGATCCTGCTCGCGACGCCGGCGCAGACGGTCCGCGAGGTCGCCGGCCATCTCGGCGCCATCGCCGAGGACACGCCGGTCGTGCTCTGCGCCAAGGGGCTGGAGAAGGGTAGCGCGCGGCGCATGAGCGAGGTGCTGAGCGAGGCGCTGCCGCCGGCGGCCCCCGTCGTGCTCTCCGGCCCGAGCTTCGCCACCGACGTGGCGCGCGGCCTGCCCACCGCCGTCACCATCGCCGCCCCCGACTTGCGGCTCGCCATGGCGCTCTGCCACGCGCTCGGCTCGGCGAGCTTCCGGCCCTATGCCGAAACCGACGTGCTCGGCGTCGAGATCGGCGGCGCCTTCAAGAACGTGCTCGCGATCGGTGTGGGCGTCGTCGCCGGTCGCGCGCTCGGCGCCAGCGCCAGCGCGGCGCTGATCGCGCGCGGCTTCGCCGAAATCCGCCGCCTCGGCGAAGCGATGGGCGCGCTGCCGGAAACGCTGATGGGCCTGTCCGGCCTCGGCGATCTCGTGCTCACCTGCTCGTCGATGCAGTCGCGCAATTTCGCCTATGGCCATGCGCTCGGCAGCGGCGCGGCGCTGCCGCCGGCGCTCGCCGAGGGCGCCGCCACGGCGCCCGTGGCGCGCGACCTCGCCCGCAGCCTCGGCGTACCGATGCCGATCACCGAGGCGGTCGCGGCGATCCTCGAGGGCAAGCTCTCGATCGACGCGGCCGCGGAGGCGTTGATGCTGCGGCCGTTGAAGCGCGAGGTTGACTGACGGCTGACGGAGCCGCTCGCGGCCTATCAACGTCCGCGTCGCGGCCCGCTCTTTACGCGCGGCGGCCCGCCGCCTAACGTGCCGCCGCTATTCCGGAACCGTCCCGCGCTTCGTGGAAACGCTGGACGGCTCCAGCTCTTTGTCTGACCGCGTTTTCTTCACGCGAACCGGTATCCGCTTCGCTCGAAAACGCTCATGGAGGATTTCATGCATTTCGTCGCCATTCTCACCGATCGCGATGACGGTCTGCCGATCCGTCTCGAGAACCGCCCCGCTCATATCGAGTGGCTGAAGGAAGCCGGCGTGGCGATCGCCGGGCCGTTCCTGAACGAGAGCGGCGACATGTGCGGCTCGCTCCTGATCGTCGAGGCCGAGGACGAGGCCGCCGCGCGCGCCATCCTCGCCGGCGACCCTTATGCCAAGGCGAACCTGTTCAAGGACAGCGTGGTGCGCCCGTGGCGCTGGGCCGTCGGCAAGCCGGCCTGACCCGGCCCCGCCGCCCAACCCGAATCCGACCCGGAGCGTCCCATGGCCTACTGGCTCTTCAAGTCCGAACCCGACGTGTTCTCCTTCGACGATCTGACGGGGAAGGGCGCGGCCGGCCAGGAATGGGACGGGGTCCGCAACTACCAGGCGCGCAACAACATGCGCGCCATGCAGCTCGGCGACCGCGGCTTCTTCTACCATTCCAACATCGGCAAGGAGATCGTCGGGATCGTCGAGGTGGCGAAGACGGCCCACCCCGATTCGACCGATGATTCGGGCCGCTGGGAATGCGTCGACCTGCGCGCCGTCCGGCCGGTGCCGAAGCCCTATTCGCTGGAGGCGGCCAAGGCCGAGCCGCGTCTCGAAGGCATGGCGCTGGTCGGCAATTCGCGTCTTTCCGTGCAGCCGGTCGGCGACGACCACTGGAAGCTGATCTGCGAGCTTTGCGGCCTCGACCCGGCCGCGATCTGAGCCCGGATTGATCGCCGACCCCGCGCGTTTCATCACCGAACAGACCCGGCTTTCGCCGGTCGCCTTCGTCCCGGAAATCCGCCTGCACCAGGCCGACGAGGCGACGGCGCTCTGGCACCTGACGGAGGCGACGCTCGGAGAGGCCGACCTGCCGCCGCCCTTCTGGGCCTTCGCCTGGGCGGGTGGGCAGGGCCTCGCGCGCTACGTTCTCGACCATCCCGAAACCGTGCGCGGCAAGCGGGTGCTCGACTTCGCCTCCGGCTCCGGACTGGTCGCGATCGCCGCCGCCATGGCCGGAGCCGCCCATGTCGAGGCGGTCGACATCGATCCCTTCGCGGTCGCGGCCATCTCTCTGAACGCCGCGGCGAACGGCGTGGTCGTCGCGGCGTGCCGGGCCGACCGGATCGGTGAGGACCTTGCGGGCGTCGACGTGCTGCTGGCCGGCGACGTCTTCTATGACCGTGGCTTCGCCGCCGCGCTGCTGCCGTGGCTCCAGCAGGTGGCGGCGCGCGGCGCGACGGTGATCGCCGGCGATCCCGACCGCGCCTATGCGCCCGTGGCCCACCGGCGCGACCTCGCCCGATACGACGTGCCGGTCCATCCCGCGCTGGAGGACGCCATTGTGAAGAACGTCCGCGTGCTCCAGGTGGGCAATTCCGAACTTTTCCAGTCTGCCTTGCCCGGCTGGCCGGGATTCGCATAATGCGCCGCGGTATCACGGCGCGCTTCGCTTCGCGCGGCGCTGCCAGGGAGGGAAGACGATGGAAGACAAGATCTATCCGGTCTCGGACGACTGGGCGAAGAGCGCGCAGATCGACGAGCCGACCTATCGCGCCATGTATGAGCGCTCGGTCGCGGATCCGGATGGCTTCTGGGCCGACGAGGCCAAGCGGATCGACTGGATCAAGCCGTTCACCAAGGTCAAGAACACCTCGTTCGCGCCGGACAATGTCTCGATCCAGTGGTTCGAGGATGGCGTGCTCAACGTCTCGGCCAATTGCGTCGACCGGCATGTCGCCAAGCGCGGCGACCAGGTCGCGATTCTCTGGGAAGGCGACGATCCCGCGGAGAGCCGCTCGATCACCTATCGCGAGCTCTCCGAGCAGGTGAACGTCTTCGCCAACGTGCTCAAGGAGATGGGCGCCAAGAAGGGCGACCGGATCACCATCTACATGCCGATGATCCCGGAGACGGCCTTCGCGATGCTCGCCTGCACGCGCATCGGCGCCGTGCACTCGGTCGTCTTCGGCGGCTTCTCGCCCGACAGCCTGGCCGGCCGCATCCAGGATTGCGGCTCGAAGCTCGTCATCACCGCCGACGAAGGCCTGCGCGCCGGCAAGAAGATCCCGCTGAAGGCCAATGTCGACGCGGCGCTCGCCAAGCTCGATGACGACGTGACGACGCTGGTCGTGCAGCGCACCTTCGCCGACGTGCCGATGCGCGCCGGCCGCGACGTGTTCTACACCGATCTTGCCAGGACGGTGTCGCAGCATTGCGATCCCGAGCCGATGGGCGCCGAGGATCCGCTCTTTATCCTCTACACCTCCGGCTCGACCGGCAAGCCGAAGGGCGTGCTGCACACCACCGGCGGCTACCTCGTCTATGCCTCGCTGACGCACAGCAAGGTGTTCGACTATCGCGACGGCGACATCTATTGGTGCACCGCCGACGTCGGCTGGGTCACCGGCCATTCCTATATCGTCTACGGCCCGCTTTCGAACGGCGCCACGACGCTGATGTTCGAGGGCGTGCCGAGCTATCCGACCAACTCCCGCTTCTGGGAAGTGATCGACAAGCACAAGGTCAACATCTTCTACACGGCGCCGACGGCGATCCGCGCGCTGATGCAGGCCGGCGACGCGCCGGTGAAGAAGACCTCGCGCGCCTCGCTCCGCCTGCTCGGCTCGGTCGGCGAGCCGATCAACCCGGAAGCCTGGGAGTGGTACCACCGCGTCGTCGGCGACGACCGCTGCCCGATCGTCGACACCTGGTGGCAGACGGAGACCGGCGGCATCCTGATCACGCCGTTGCCGGGCGCGATCGCCCAGAAGCCGGGTTCGGCGACCTTGCCCTTCTTCGGTGTCCAGCCGGCGATCGTCGACGGCGAAGGCAAGGTGCTGGAGGGGGTCGCCGAGGGCAACCTGATCCTGACCGATTCCTGGCCGGGGCAGATGCGCACCGTCTACGGCGACCACGAGCGCTTCGTGCAGACCTATTTCTCGACCTACAAGAACGCCTATTTCACCGGCGACGGCTGCCGCCGCGACGCGGATGGCTATTACTGGATCACCGGCCGCGTCGACGACGTGCTCAACGTTTCCGGCCACCGCATGGGCACGGCCGAGGTCGAGAGCGCGCTGGTCGCGCATGAGCATGTCTCGGAAGCGGCCGTCGTCGGCTATCCGCACGACATCAAGGGTCAGGGCATCTACGCCTATGTCACGCTGATGGCGGGCGTCCAGCCGAGCGACGACCTGCGCAAGGCGCTGGTCGGCTGGGTACGGATGGAGATCGGCCCGATCGCCTCGCCCGACCTGATCCAGTTCGCTCCCGGCCTGCCGAAGACGCGTTCCGGCAAGATCATGCGCCGCATCCTGCGCAAGATCGCGGAGGGCGAGTTCGGCAATCTCGGCGACACCTCGACGCTGGCCGATCCGGCCGTCGTCGACGACCTCGTCGCCAACCGCCAGAACAAGCGATAAGCGATCGGGAGGCCGGCTCTAGTAGCCGGCCTCCCTTTCATCGTTCCATGCTGGCAAGCGCGGCGGCCGTCAGGACTATTTGTGGCAAGGTGGGGAAGGTGCCTCTGCGTCCGTGCCCCAGCTGTCGAGCCAAGCTTCAGTCTCGGCCAGCGTGAGATGCAGGCCATTGTCCCGGAACGCGCCCAGCGACGCCATCGCCTCCGCCTTGAAGGCCTGGCGCGCGTCCTCGCGGTCGAGATATTCATCGACGGCTTCCCGTAGCATGGCGTCCGTCGTCTGGTGACGCATTTCCGCAAGCGCTTTCAGTCGCGCTTCGGCATTTGGATCAAGCTTGACGGACAGGGTCATGGCATTCCCGATCGTGTCGATTGCGGACTGAGGCTAGCACGAATGAGTGATCGCCGCCCCGCCGTTCAAAAATCGCTGGCGATGCCCTTGTTTTCCCAGTCGCCGTAGCGGACTGGTTCCGGGCCGGAACGGCCGAGGATCTCGCGCGGGCGCTTCGTCGCGGCGTCGATCCCGGCGCGGCGGGCCTCGGCTTCGGCGAGGGCGCGGCGTGCGGCTTCGGTCAGCGGGCGCGGGGCGGGCGGCGGTGTATCTTCGGTCATGGGCCTCGGGGGGCTGCGCCGGAAAGCGCTGTTTCCGGCGGGATTGGCGATGCGGCGGACGCTGCGCGCGACCGGGCCGCAACTTGCAGGTCGACCTGCATCTTCCCATCATATAGGTCGATCTCGCGCGCCGCCGCAATGCGTGCGCCGTGCCCCTGGAGCCTGGAGCGACCGATGAACATCATGCGTACCGCCATGCTGATCGCGGCCCTGACCGCCCTCTTCATGGGTATTGGCTATCTGATCGGCGGATCGAGTGGCATGATGATCGCCTTCGTGATCGCCGCCGGCATGAATGTCTTCAGCTACTGGAACTCGGACAAGATGGTGCTGTCGATGTATGGCGCCCACGAGGTCGACGAACGCAGCGCGCCGGAGTACTACGGCATCGTCCGCGACCTGGCGCAGCGCGCCGGTCTCCCCATGCCGAAGGTCTATGTCATCGATTCCGCCCAGCCCAATGCGTTCGCCACCGGCCGCAATCCGCAGAACGCCGCCGTCGCTGCCTCGACGGGCCTGCTGCAGGTGTTGAACCGCGACGAGATCGCCGGCGTGATGGCGCATGAGCTGGCGCATGTGAAGAACCACGACACGCTGACCATGACGATCACCGCGACCCTGGCCGGCGCCATCTCGATGCTGGCCAATTTCGCCTTCTTCTTCGGCGGCAATCGCGAGAACAACAACCCGCTCGGCTTCATCGGCGTGATCGTGGCGGCCATCGTCGCGCCGCTCGCCGCCATGCTGGTGCAGATGGCGGTGAGCCGCACGCGCGAATATTCGGCCGATCGCCTTGGCGCCGAGATCTGCGGCAAGCCGCGCGCGCTCGCCTCGGCGCTCGCCAAGATCGCTCGCGGCGCCGAGCACATTCCCAACGAGGCGGCGGAGGCCAATCCGGCCTCGGCGCATCTCTTCATCATCAACCCGCTTTCCGGGCAGCGCATGGACAATCTCTTCTCGACCCACCCGAACACGGAAAACCGCATCGCGGCCCTGATGGCGATGGAGGCCGAATTCGGCGGTTCCGGCGCGGGCTTCGGCGGTTCCGGCCGGGCCAATCCCCGCGTCGACCTGCCCGGCGGCTTCCGCGCCGCGCCGCGCCCGTCGCGGTCGCAGGGGCCTTGGGGCCAGGGCGGCTCCGGCTCCAACGGTTCCTCCGGCCGGGGGCCGTGGGGTTGAGCAAGAAGACAACGCCGTCCGGTGCCCGTCCGTCCCGTCACGCACCGCGCGCGCCCCGCCTCGCGCCCGGTGTCGCCGCCCGAATGGCCGCCACCACGGCCCTGATGGCGGTGCTGGCCGATCACCGCGCGCTCGACAGCGCCATCGATGCGACCGACGGCCCGTTCGAAACGCTCGACCCGCGCGAGCGCGGTCTGGCGCGGGCGATCCTCGGCATCGCGCTGCGTCGTCGCGGCCAGATAGAGGATGCGCTCGGCCGTTTCCTCGACAAGGCGCTGCCGCGCAAATCGGGGCCGCTGCCGGCCATCCTGCATGTTGCCGCCGCGCAGATCCTGTTCATGGACGTGCCCGACCACGCCGCCGTCTCGATCGCCGTCGAAACGGCCGAGGCGGATCGCGATGCCCGCCATTTCAAGGGCCTGGTCAACGCGGTGCTGCGCCGGTTGACCGAGCAGCGCGACGCCATCCTGGCGTCGCAGGACGAGGTTCGGCTCAACGTGCCGGACTGGCTCTATGAGCGCTGGGTCTCCGACTATGGCGCCGCCACGACGGACGCCATCGCCGCGGCCCATCTGCTGGAGCCGTCGCTCGACCTGACTGTCAAGTCGGATCCCGAGGGCTGGGCGGAGAAGCTCGGCGGCATCGTGCTGCCGACCGGCAGCGTCCGCCTCATTCCGCACGGGCCGATCGACGCGCTGCCCGGCTTCGCCGAGGGCCAGTGGTGGGTGCAGGACGCCGCCGCCGCGCTGCCGGCGAGGCTGCTCGGCAAGGTGGAGGGTTTCGACGTCGCCGATCTCTGCGCCGCGCCCGGCGGCAAGACGGCGCAGCTGGCGCTGGCCGGCGCCAAGGTGATGGCGGTCGACATCTCCGAACCGCGCCTGCAGCGGGTGCGCGAGAATCTCTCGCGGCTGAAGCTGCAGATCGGGACGATCGCGGCCGACGTGGAAACCTGGCAGCCGGGGCGGCTTTTCGACGCCGTCCTGCTCGACGCGCCCTGTTCGGCGACCGGTACGATCCGTCGCCATCCCGACGTCGCGGTGCTGAAGCGGCCCTCCGACGTCAAGGCGCTGGCCAATATCCAGATGTCGCTGCTCGCGCGGGCGACGTCGATGCTGCGCTCGGGCGGCACGCTGGTCTACTGCACGTGTTCGCTGGAGCGGGCCGAGGGCGAGGACCAGGTTGCGCTGGCCCTGGCCAGCCTGCCGCTGGTGCTGGAGCCAATCCGGCCGGAGGAGGTCGGCGGCGTCGAGGCGATCTGCCGCGACGGCTTCCTGCGCACCTTGCCGTCGGACCTGCCCCATGCCGAGCCGCGGCTTGGCGGTCTCGACGGCTTCTTCGCGGCGCGCTTCCGGCGCCTCTAGCGCCGGGCGCGGGAGCAACCATGCGTTTGCCAGAGGCAGGTCCTTACACCAAAGCCGGGCGTCCGGAGCCGATTCCCTTGGGATGGGGCGGGTTACGGACGTCCGGAAACGGTTTCCATTTCGGCCAAGGCGCAATTAGATGGGGCCGCAAGGCCGGTGGACTGATTCGTTCGCCCCGTCGAATGACAGATCAGAGAAAATTCAGCGGCAGATGAGGGAGCGAGACGGTATGGCGTTCGGAGCAGGATCCGGCCGGGGTCGGCTCGTCCGCTTCGCACTCGCGTCCGCTTGGCGGCGCACACGCTATGCTTTCCATGCCAGCGCGCTCTATCGCTGGCGCTATTACGGCCAGGTGCCCGAAAGGCTGCTGATCGCGCCGACCGACCTGCGCACCGCCGATCCCACCATCGCCAACGACATCTATGCCGGGCGCTTCGTCTTCGCCGGCGAGGTGGTCGACGTCGCAGGATTCTCGGTGTTCGAGGTCGAGGCGCCGTCGCGCGCCTGGGCGGAGCGGCTGCACGCCTTCGGCTGGCTGCGCCATCTGCGCGCCTCGGACCTCGCTGTCTCCCGCTCGAACGCGCGGGCGTTGGTCGACGAGTGGATCCGATTCCAGAAGAGCCACGATCCGGCGGCGCGCGACCCCGACGTCACGGCGCGGCGGATCCTGTCCTGGCTGGCGCAGACGCCGCTGGTGCTCGAGGGCTGCGACCACGGCTTCTATCGCCGCTTCATGCGCACCTTGACGCGCCAGGTCCGCCACCTGCGCCGCGTCGCCCGCGACGTTACGCCGGGCCTGCCGAAGCTGCGGGTGATGATGGCGCTGGCCGCCGCCGGCCTGTCGCTGTCCGACCAGCCGCGCCTAGTGCGCCAGGCCTCGCGCTGGCTCGACCAGGAACTGCAACGGCAGATCCTGCCGGATGGCGGCCATGTCGGCCGCAATCCCGGCGTCATCCTGGAGATCCTCGTCGACCTGCTGCCGCTCCGCCAGGCCTTTACCGCACGCGGACAGCAGCCCTCCGCCGTGCTTCTCGGCGCCATCGACCGGATGATGCCGATGCTGCGCTTCTTCCGGCACAGCGACGGTTCCTTCGCCAAGTTCAACGGCATGGGCGAGACGCAGCTCGGCCTGCTCGCCACCGTGCTCGCCTATGACGACGCGCGCGGCTCGGCCGGCCGCAACGCTCCCTATGCCGGCTATCAGCGCCTCGACGCCGGCGACACGGTGATCCTGATGGATACGGGCGCGCCGCCCGCGCCGGTGCTTTCGCTCGACGCGCATGCCGGCTGCCTCGCCTTCGAGATGAGCGTCGGCCGCCAGCCGCTGATCGTGAATTGCGGCGTGCCGGGACCGGGCGCCATGGCGCTTCGGCGCATGGCCCGCACCACGGCGGCGCATTCGACCGTGACGATGAACGATTCCTCGTCCTGCCGCTTCCTGACCGGCTCCTATCTCGCCGACAAGCTCGGCGAGGCGATCATCGCCGGCCCGAGCCCGATCACCGTCGCGCGTCAGGACGATCGCGGCCAGACGACGGTCACGGCCGCGCATGACGGCTATGTCGCGCGTTTCGGCATTCGCCATGAGCGCAAGCTGGTGCTCGCGCCGTATGGCGACCGCGTCGACGGCGTCGATTCCTTCACCGGTCCGAGCGGCGGCGCCATCGCGCGCGGCGGTCGCGACGCCTTCGTGATGCGCTTCCACCTGCATCCGGCAGTCATCGCCGAGCGCTATGGCAGCGGCGACGCCGTGCTCCTGTCGCTGCCGGACGGCTCGGCCTGGGAATTCGCCGCGCCGGGCGTCGAGGTCGGGCTGGAGGAAAGCATCCGCCTCTCCGACATCCGCGGCAACCGCCGTGCCGAGCAGATGGTCATCTATGGCCGCGCGCTGACCCAGCCCATGGTGCAGTGGTACCTGCAATGCGTCGTCGAGCCCGGCGGCCGGCCGCGCCATCACGACGATGATGGCGGCGATCTGCCACTCGGGGCGTGAAGCGGGCTGCATCGTCCGGAAATTCGTGCTATCGCGCGGGCCTCATCGACAAACCCCCGCGAGGATGCCATGGCCGTACCGCCGTCAAAGGTCGCCCTTCCCGAACTCGTTCCGATGAAGCGGGCGCTCTTTTCGGTCTCCGATTCCACCGGCCTGATCGACTTCGCGCGGGCGCTGCATGCCCGCGGCGTCGCCCTCGTCGCCACCGGATCGACCTGCAAGGCGCTGCTTGACGCTGGGTTGCCGGCGACCAACGTCGCCGACGTGATCGGCTTCCCCGAGATCCTCGGCGGCCGGGTCAAGACGCTGCATCCGAAGATCCATGGCGGCCTGCTTGGCATCCGCAACGATCCCCAGCACGCGGCCGAGATGGAAGAGCACGGCATCGAGGGCTTCGATCTCGTCGCGGTCAATCTCTACCCGTTCGAGAAGACGATCGCCGCCACCGAGGACTACGCCACCGCCGTCGAGAACATCGACATCGGCGGCCCGGCGATGACGCGCGCCGCCGCCAAGAACCACGGCTTCGTCTCGATCGTCGTCGATCCGGCCGACTACGCCTCCGTGCTGGAAACGCTCGACGCCCATGCCGGCGCGACGCCGCTCGCCTTCCGCAAGCGCCTCGCCGCCAAGGCCTTCGCCCGCACCGCCGCCTATGACGCCGCCGTCTCCGGCTGGTTCGCGCGCGTGCTCGAGGAGCCGGCGCCGGCCTGGCGCTCGTTCGGCGGCTCGTTGCGCGAGATCATGCGCTACGGCGAGAACCCGCACCAGCAGGCCGGCTTCTATGCGACCGGCGAGGTTCGTCCCGGCGTCGCGACGGCGAAGCAGTTGCAGGGCAAGCAGCTTTCCTACAACAACATCAACGACACCGATGCCGCCTTCGAGCTGGTCGCCGAGTTCGACCCGGCCGAGACGGCCGCCGTCGCGATCATCAAGCACGCCAATCCCTGCGGCGTGGCGACCGGCGCGACGCTCGCGGACGCCTATGACAAGGCGCTGCGCTGCGACCCGGTCTCGGCCTTCGGCGGCATTGTCGCGCTGAACCGCACGCTGGACGCGGAAGCCGCGAAGAAGATCGTCGAGATATTCACCGAGGTGATCATCGCCCCGGACGCGACCGACGAGGCGGTGGCGATCGTCGCGGCCAAGAAGAACCTGCGCCTGCTCGTGACGGGCGGCCTGCCCGACCCGGCGGCGAAGGGCACGACGGTCAAGACCGTCGCCGGCGGCCTGCTGGTGCAGGACCGCGACGCCGGCCGTGTCCAGAGGGCCGACCTCAAGGTCGTCACCAAGCGCGCGCCGAGCGAGGCCGAGCTCGACGACCTGCTCTTCGCCTTCCGCGTCGCCAAGCACGTCAAGTCGAACGCCATCGTCTATGTGAAGGACGGCGCCACCGTCGGCGTCGGCGCCGGCCAGATGAGCCGCGTCGATTCCTCGACCATCGCCGCCAAGAAGGCGGCCGACGCGGCGCGCGCGGCCGGCTTGGCCGAGACGCTCGCCAAGGGATCGGTTGTCGCCTCCGACGCCTTCTTCCCCTTCGCCGACGGTCTTCTGGCCGCGGCCGAAGCGGGCGCGACCGCGATCATCCAGCCGGGCGGCTCGATGCGCGACGACGAGGTGATCGCCGCCGCCGACGAAGCCGGCCTTGCCATGGTCTTCACCGGCATGCGCCACTTCCGACACTGAGCGGATTGACACTTTGCAGAATGAAGACGCGGCCTCCGGGCCGCGTTTTTTGTTTCTTCTCGATGTCGCTCAGTCCATCCCCGCCCGCAGCGCGGCGGCGGCGGCGACCGGGCCGATCACCGCGCTCGCCATGGACAGGGCCACCAGGATCAGGAGCGGCGGCATCACGGGCAGGCCCGTCGTCGTCGCCGCCGTGATCGTGCTGACGCCGAAGATCAGCACGGGGATGGTGAAGGGCAGCACCAGCACGGCGACCAACAGGCCGCCACGGCGGAGCGCCGTGATCAAGGCCGCGCCGATCGTGCCGATGAAGATCAGCGCCGGCGTGCCGATCAGGAGCGTCAGCGTGACGAGGCCGATCGCCGTGGCGTCGAGGCCGAGGATCAGGCCGAACACCGGCGCGCCGAGGACGAGCGGCAGGCCGGTCGCCAGCCAGTGGCCGATCGCCTTGGCGAGCGCCACCAGCTCGAGCGGCAGGCCGGAGAGCATCAACTGGTCGAGGCTGCCATCGTCGCGATCGTCCTGGAACAGGCGGTCGAGGCCGAGCAGGGTGGCGAGCAGCGCCGCGATCCAGAGCATGGCCGGGCCGATGCGGGCGAGCAGCTTCATGTCGGGCCCGACGCCGAACGGAACCACCGCCACCACCGACAGGAAGAAGATCAGCCCGACGAAGGCGCCGCCGCCGGCGCCGAGCGACAGCTTCACGGTGCGGCCGACCAGGGCGAGGAAGAGGCCCGTCATGCGGCACCGAGGGCGAGCGTCGCGGCGGCCGCGACGGGGAGGGGTCGGTGGGTGGCGGCGATGGCCAGGCCACCGGCGCCGAGATGCGCCGCGAGCAGCGCGCCGAACACCGCCTCCGCGCGGGCGTCGAGCGCCGAGGTCGGCTCGTCGAGCAGCCAGACCGGGCGGCGCACGACCAGCAGGCGCGCCAGGCTGGCCCGGCGGCGCTGGCCGGCCGAGAGATAGCCGGCCGGCATGTCGTCGAGATGGTCGAGCTCGACCTCCTCCAGCGCCTCGATCAGGGAGACGCCGGGTTCGCCCGCGACGCGGGCCCAGAGCGCCAGGTTGTCCCTGACGGTCAGGGATGGCTTCAGCCCGTCGAGATGGCCGAAATAATGAGCGCTTTCGCTGATCGTCAGGGGGGCGGTGCCGGGGCTCTCGAGGCGCACCGAACCCGCCGCGAGCGGCAGCAGGCCGGCGACGGCGCGCAGCAGCGTCGATTTGCCCGCCCCGTTGGCGCCGGTCACCGCCAGCAGCTCGCTGTCATGAAGGTTGAACGAAACGGCGGCAAATATGCTGCGACCACCGCGGTCGACGCTGATTTCCTCGGCGAGGAGCCGGCGCGGCCGCAAGGTCATGCGCCATCCTCCGCCGGTCGCGCAGGTCGGTTTAGAGGGCATCGGACAGCTTTGAAAGATTCCAACCGCGGCGACTTTCGTTGATCTGGCTTCTCCTTACGAAATTCATTATAAGGCCTGCAACCCGGCGCGCCGGTCGCGCCGCGGGCAAGACCTGCGTCACCACCCCAGGGATGGACCGCGTGCCGAGCGACACTCCGCCGCCACCTTGGGTGCGCCTGACCGCGTCGGGCACGCTTCGTGCATCGACTTCGGCCATGCGTTTCCGCGACTGAAACGAGGACGAACCGTACCGTGAGCAACGAGCATCCCGACAGCTTCAAATCCCGCAAGATCCTGACGGTCGGCGCGGAAAGCTATGTCTATTTCAGCCTGAAGGACGCGGAGCAGAACGGGCTTCCCGGCATTTCCACGCTGCCCTTCTCGCTGAAGGTGCTGCTCGAGAACCTGCTGCGCAACGAAGACGGCCGTACCGTCACCAAGAACGACATCATCGCCATCAAGGATTGGCTGGTGTCGCGCGGCAAGGACGAGCGCGAGATCGCCTATCGCCCGGCGCGGGTGCTGATGCAGGACTTCACCGGCGTTCCGGCCGTGGTCGACCTGGCGGCGATGCGCGACGCGATGGTCAATCTCGGCGGCGACGCCAAGCGCATCAATCCGCTGGTGCCGGTCGACCTGGTGATCGACCACTCCGTGATCGTCAACTTCTTCGGCAACCAGCAGGCGTTCGGCAAGAACGTCGCCGAGGAGTACAAGCAGAACCAGGAGCGCTACCGCTTCCTGAAATGGGGCCAGTCGGCCTTCGACAATTTCCGCGTCGTGCCGCCGGGCACCGGCATCTGCCACCAGGTCAATCTCGAATATCTGGCCCAGACCGTCTGGACCAAGACCGAGGACGGCGAGACGGTCGCCTATCCGGACACCTGTGTCGGCACCGACAGCCACACCACCATGGTGAACGGCCTCGGCGTGCTGGGCTGGGGCGTCGGCGGCATCGAGGCCGAGGCGGCCATGCTCGGCCAGCCCGTCTCCATGCTGATTCCGGAAGTCATCGGCTTCAAGCTGACCGGCAGGCTGAACGAGGGCATTACCGCCACCGATCTGGTGCTGACCGTCACGCAGATGCTGCGCAAGAAGGGCGTCGTCGGCAAGTTCGTCGAGTTCTTCGGCCCGGGCCTCGAGCATCTTTCGCTCGCCGACCGCGCCACCATCGGCAACATGGCGCCGGAATATGGCGCCACCTGCGGCTTTTTCCCGGTCGACGGCGAGACGATCGCCTATCTCGACGAGACCGGCCGCGATCCGCAGCGCATCGCGCTGGTCGAGGCTTATTCGAAGGCGCAGGGCATGTGGCGCGAGCCGAACTCGGCCGATCCGCTGTTCACCGACGTGCTGGAGCTCGACATCGGCTCGGTGCTGCCGTCGCTCGCCGGGCCGAAGCGTCCGCAGGACCGCGTGCTGCTCTCCGACGCCAAGGCGGGCTTCCTCGCTTCCCTCGAAGGCGAGTTCAAGAAGCCGGGCGAGGCCGACAAGCGCTTCGCCGTCGCCGACACCGACTTCACGGTCGGCCATGGCGATGTGACCATCGCCGCCATCACGTCGTGCACCAACACGTCGAACCCGAGCGTGCTGATCGCCGCCGGCCTGCTCGCCCGCAACGCGGTCGCCAAGGGCCTGAAGTCGAAGCCTTGGGTCAAGACCTCGCTGGCGCCGGGATCGCAGGTGGTCGAGGAATATCTCGCCTCCGCCGACCTGCAGAAGGACCTCGACGCGCTCGGCTTCAACCTGGTCGGCTTCGGCTGCACCACCTGCATCGGCAATTCCGGTCCGCTGCCGGAGAACATCTCGGCCGCCATCAACCAGGGTGACCTGGTCGCCGCGGCCGTGCTGTCGGGCAACCGCAACTTCGAGGGCCGCGTCAATCCGGACGTCAAGGCGAACTACCTGGCCTCGCCGCCGCTGGTCGTCGCCTATGCCCTGGCCGGCTCGCTGCAGATCGACCTGACGACGGAGCCGCTCGGCACCGGTTCGGACGGCCAGCCGGTCTACCTGAAGGACATCTGGCCTTCGAACAAGGAGATCGCGACCTTCATCCGCGAGAACGTCACCAAGAAGATGTTCCAGGTGAAGTATGCCGACGTCTTCAAGGGCGACGAGAACTGGCAGAAGATCGCGGTTCCGCAGGGCGAGACCTACGCCTGGGACAACAAGTCCACCTATGTGCAGAACCCGCCCTACTTCGTCGGCATGCAGCGCAAGCCGGGCGCCATCACCGATATCGAGAACGCCCGCGTGCTCGGCCTGTTCCTCGATTCGATCACGACCGACCACATCTCGCCGGCCGGTTCGATCAAGCCCGCCTCGCCCGCCGGCAAGTACCTGTCGGATAACGGCGTCGCCGTGGTCGACTTCAACCAGTACGGCACGCGCCGCGGCAACCACGAAGTGATGATGCGCGGCACCTTCGCCAATATCCGCATCAAGAACCAGATGCTGGGCGGCAAGGAAGGCGGCTTCACGCTGCACGAGCCGGACGGCGTCGAGATGCCGATCTACGACGCGGCCATGAAGTACAAGACCGAGGGCACCCCGCTGGTGATCTTCGCCGGCAAGGAATACGGCACCGGCTCGTCGCGTGACTGGGCCGCCAAGGGCACCAACCTGCTCGGCGTCCGCGCCGTGATCGCCCAGTCGTTCGAGCGCATCCATCGCTCGAACCTGGTCGGCATGGGCGTCGTGCCGCTCGTCTTCGAGGAGGGCACCTCCTGGCAGACGCTCGGCCTCAAGGGCGACGAGACGGTGACGATCCGTGGCATCGCCGGCGACCTGAAGCCGCGCCAGATGCTCGACGCCGAGATCACCTTCGCCGACGGCACCAGGAAGGTCGTTCCGCTGCTCTGCCGAATCGATACGCTCGACGAGCTCGACTACTTCAAGAACGGCGGAATCCTGCAATATGTGCTCAGGAACCTCGTCGCCTAGGCTATCCACAGATCCCGTGATCGCGTCTTCGTGATGACCGCGCCGCTGCCTTCACAAGCAGCGGCGCGGTTTTTCGTTTGCCGGCCATCCTGCCGGCCTGGCTTTCTCACGCCCGGTCACCCCAATTTGAATGGCCTGCGGGCGGAGGCCGAACTAAGGTTTGTCACGACACGCGCCGCGCGTAGCGGTCGCTGCAATGTTCAGGATAAGTTGCAGGGCATGTTCGTTGGAAAATCTGGCCAGATCGCTGCGGCGGTCGGCGCGTGCTTCCTGGCAGCGATCTCGGCCTCGGCCGGGACGGCCCCTGCGCCGACGGCGCCGGTGACGGCTGTGCTGGAGCTCTTCACCAGCCAAGGCTGCGCTTCCTGTCCTCCGGCCGACGCGGTGCTGGAAGATTTTGCCAAGCGGCCGGATGTCGTGGCGCTGTCGTTGCCGGTAGACTACTGGGACTATCTCGGCTGGAAGGACACGCTGGCCCGCAAGGAATTCACGCAGCGCCAGAAAGCCTATGCCAATGCGCGCGGCGATCGCCAGATCTATACGCCTCAGCTCATCGTCAACGGCCGCACCCATGTTGTCGGCGGCGATCGCGAGGCGATTGACGACGCGTTGAAGGCCGAGGTGCCGCTCGGCGTGCCGATCGAGATCGGCATGACGGCCGATGCCATCAAGGTCGCGATCGGGCCGACCAAGGATCCGTCGACGCCGAAGGCGCGCAAGGGCACGATCTGGCTGGCGCTCTACAAGCGCCATGTCGACGTTCCGATCCGCAAGGGCGAGAACCAGGACCGGACGCTCAGCTACTACAACGTCGTCACCAAGCTCAGGCCGATCGCCATGTGGCGCGGCGATCCGACGACGGTCGACCTGCCGATGAGCGAATATCACCAGGCCGATGCCGATGGCTGCGCCGTGCTGCTGCAGGCGGAGACCCTCAATGGCGAGCCGGGCGAGATGCTCGGCGCCGCCTTCTTCGAAAAGGGCGCGGAATGGTGAGCGCGTCGGCGCGGTAGCGCGCCAGCGCCCTTGGCGGCGTCTCAGCCCAGCGTCTTCTCCATCAGTCCCGCCAGCGCCTTGGCGAAGGCGGCCGGCTCGTCCGGCGCCTCGCCGTCGAGGATGCGGGCGAGTCCGAAGATCAGTGGCGCCGCCGCGTCGACCCGGACCGCCGCCGCGCCGCCCTCGGCGGCCTGCGCCGCGAGGCCGGCGATCAGCGGATGCGACGGGTTGAGCTCGAGGATCGCCGCCATGCGCCCGCCGGCGCCGTCGCGGCTCGCCAGGATCTTCTCCAGCTGGCGGTCGGGCCCGAGCTCCGGCGCGACGAGGCAGGCCGGGCTGGTCGCCAGCCGGGTCGAGCCGCGCACCTCCGCCACCTTGTCGCCGAGCGCCTGCTTGAGGCGCGCCGCGAGCGCGGCCAGCGCCGCGTCGGAGGCGGCCTTCTCGTCCGCCGCGGCGCTCTCGTCGAGGGCCGGGATCTGGTCGAGCGCTGCCGCCCCCTGCGTGACCGATTCGAACGGCTTGCCGTCGAAGCCGAGCGCGGTGCGAACCCAGAACGCGTCGACCGGATCGGCTAGGATCAGCACCTCGATGCCGCGCTTGGCGAAGCCTTCCAGATGCGGGCTGGCGGCAATCGTCGCGGCGTCGTCGCCAAGCGCGTAGTAGATCGCCGTCTGGTTGGGTCGGAAGTCGGCCACGATTTCGGCGAGGCTGCGCCAGGCGTCGCCGCCCGTCGTCGTCTTGAAGCGGGCGAGCTTGAACAGCGCGTCGCGCCGGTCCGGCGCCTCGTAGAGCCCTTCCTTCAGGACGGCGCCGAACGCCTCCCAGACCTTGGCGAAGCGCTCCGGGTCGTCAGTGGCCAGCTTGTCGAGGTCGGCGAGCACGCGGTTGGTGACGCCCTTGCCGATCGCCTCGATGACCGGGTTCTTCTGCAGCATCTCGCGTGAGAGGTTGAGCGGCAGGTCCTCCGAATCGATCACGCCGCGCACGAAGCGCAGCCAGGGCGGCAGGATCTCAGCCTCGTCGGTGATGAAGACGCGGCGGACATAGAGCTTCACCTTGCCGCGCCGCTCCGGCTCGAACAGGTCGAACGGTCTGGCCGAGGGCACGTAGAGCAGCACCGAATATTCGGTACGCCCCTCGGCGCGGTAGTGGATGGTCACGGCCGGGTCGTCGAAGCGTCCGCCGACATGGCCGTAGAACTCCTTGTACTCCGCCTCCGTCACGGCCGATTTGGGCTTGCGCCAGAGTGCGCTGCCGTCGGCGAGCTCTTCCTCCGTGCCGTCGGCGAGTTTCAGCACGATCGGCACGGGGACATGCGCGGAATAGGCGGTGACGATGCGCTCGATCGTCTCCGTCTCGGCATAGGCGGCGTTCTCGGAATTGAGGTGCAACTCGACGCGGGTGCCGCGCGCCGGCGCCTCGGCGAGTTCGACCGGCTCGATCTCGTAGGCGCCCTTGCCGTCGGAATGCCAGCGCCAGGCTTCGTCCGAGCCGGCGCGGCGCGACGTCACGGTGACGTTGTCGGCGACCATGAAGGCGGAATAGAAGCCGACGCCGAACTGGCCGATCAGCGCCGAGCCCTTCGCGCCCTCGCCGGCCTGTTCCAGGAAGGCGCGGGTGCCCGACTGGGCGATGGTGCCGAGATTGTCGATCAGTTCCTGCCGGCTCATGCCGATGCCGTTGTCGGCGATGACGAGGCTCGGCGCCGCCTTGTCGGCGACGATCTCGATGCGAAAGGCTTCGTCGCCATCGGCCAGCGCCGGCTCGGCCAGCGCCAGCGTCCTGAGCTTCTCGCAGGCATCGGCGGCGTTGGAGACGAGCTCGCGCAGGAAGACGTCGCGGTTGGAATAGACGGAATGCACCATCATGTGCAGCAGGCGCGAGACCTCGGCTTCGAACGAGCGGGTCTCCGCGGCGGGCTTCTGTTCGGACACGCTTTTCACTCCGGTAACGCATCGTCCCGGCCGGCGAGGCCGGGGAGGGTGATTGGCAAGGCCCCGGACATCGGGGCGGGGGTGATATCGCTGGTTGGCGCCGGAGTTTCAAGGCGAACGCCGTCGTAGGAGCGGTTTCAAGCGAGGCGGACGACGGTTCGCGAGGAAAAAGCGCCAGAAGCCTGGTTGACGCGCAGGCAAAGAAAAAGGCCGGACAGGGCCGGCCTAAGGGCGTATTTGGGAGGGGAATGCGCTTCGGAAGCTTGTTCGAAGGTGGTCCGACCCAACCGAGGACCCCGGGGGGCTGGGGGGCTGAGAAATTCCGAAGCCTTGATCAGGCCGGACCGTTCGAAGCGATGGTAGAGTTTTGCCTGTCCAATGCGGCCGGTGGCGGGCCGAAAAAGGGCGGAATAGTGAATTTTTCGAAAGGTCCTTCACGCCTTCGTGAATTTCCGTCGCGGAAATGCGGGGTCTCGGCCGGACCGGGTCGGTCGCGCTTGCCACGGCCGGCCTTCGGAGCGATCATGACAGTTCGACGACGGTGCGAACTGGCAACGGGAGGCGCCCGTGAGCGACGCTGAAGACAAGGCGATGGCCGGTGGCGGCGCGACGCTTCTGTCGCTGACCCCACCGGAAACGGCGAAGGCCGTTCCCTTGATCAGCTTCAACCGGATCGAACTGAACGAGATCCTCAGAGTCTATGGCCGCATGGTCGCCGCCGGCGAGTGGCGCGACTATGCGATCGATCACCTGCGTGACAAGGCGGTGTTCACGATCTTCCGGCGCTCGTCGGAAATGCCGCTCTATCGGGTGGTCAAGGATCCGGAACTGCGCAATCGACAGGGGGCCTATTCGGTCGTCGCGGCCGGGGGCTATGTGATGAAGCGCGGCCACGACCTGCGCCAGGTCCTCGCCGTGCTGGATGGCAAGCTGAAGCTCGTGCACGGCTGAGGCGGTTCAGAGATCTTCAAGGCCGATCGACTGGTGTCCACCATCATCCTGAGGTGCTTCGCGCGAGCGAAGCCTCGAAGGAGGATCCAGCGTGCACTCTAGCCTCCGCGTCCGGAAGTCCGGCGAAGCCTCCTCTCGGTCCACAAGGCCGGCATTTCCTGGATACTCCTTCGAGGCCCGGCTTTTCCGGGTACCTCCGGATGATGGTCGAGCCTCGGGCAAGCATTGATGCGGACGATCATCGCTGTGTGGGAGGCGACGACGGCGGTCGTGTTTCTGCTACAGGCTCGGCGGCGTTTCGCTGCCCGGGCCGAGCGCGCGCTGCATCATCACGCAGTCGAGCCAGCGGCCGTGCTTCCAGCCGACATTCTCGAAGATGCCTACATGGCGGAATCCGAGCGCCGCGTGCAGCCGGATCGAGGCCTCGTGGCGGGAGTCGCCGATGATTCCGACCATCTGGCGGAAGCCGGCCTCGGTCGCCGCCTCGATCAGGCCCGAGAGCAGCAGCCGGCCGATGCCGCGGCCCTGCGCGTCGGCGGCGAGATAGATCGAATCCTCGGTCGTCGAGCGATAGGCGGCGCGCGGCCGGTAGGGGCCGGCATAGGCGTAGCCGAGGACCCGCTCGCCGCTCGTCGCCACCAGATAGGGATGGCCGCCTGCCTTCAGCATGGCATGGCGCCGGCGCATCTCGTCCTCCGACGGCGGATCCAGTTCGAAGCTCGCCGTGCCATGGCGCACCGCATGGGCGTAGATGGACGTGATCGCGGCCAGATCCTCCGGCGCGACGGGGCGGATCAGGATCGGATCGGGGGCGGGCGGCATTGCATTCTCCATGGCGAGGACAGAGCCTAGCAGTCCGGCGCGCCTCGGCAAGAAGCTGAAACGGGACGCGAAAACGAAAAGGGCGCGGCTTTCGCCGCGCCCTTCGTCTCGTCTCGGATGCTCAGCCTTAGCGGCGGTCGCCGAACAGGCGCAGCAGCATCAGGAACAGGTTGATGAAGTCGAGATAGAGCGTCAGCGCGCCCATGATCGCCTTCCGGCCGGCGACGGTGCCGTCGTCGCCGACATAGTACATTTCCTTGATCTTCTGCGTGTCATAGGCGGTGAGGCCCGTGAAGATCAGCACGCCGAGGACCGAGATCGCGAAGCCCATCGCCGACGAGCCAACGAAGATGTTGACGATCGAGGCGATGATGATGCCGATCAGGCCCATGAACAGGAACGAGCCCATGCCGGTCAGGTCACGCTTCGTGGTGTAGCCATAGAGGCTCATCGCGCCGAAGGTGGCGGCGGTGATGAAGAACACCTGCGTGATCGACTGCGCCGTGTAGGCGACGAAGATCGTCGTCAGCGAAATGCCCATCAGGGCCGAATAGCCCCAGAAGGTCATCTGCGCCATCGGCACCGACATGCGCTGGATCCCGAAGGACAGCACGAACACCAGCGCGACCGGCGCCAGAACGATCACCCACATCAGCGGGCCGCCGAACAGCACCTGGCCGAGGGCCGTCGGCTGCAGGCCGGCCGCCGTCTCGACGAAGGCCAGTTTGAACATGCCGATCGAGGCCGCGCCGGTGATCAGCAGGCCGATCGCCATGTAGTTGTAAACCTGCAGCATGTGGCTGCGCAGGCCTTGGTCGATAACACCGGTTTCGGCACGCGCTGCGCCAAACGGTGAGACGCGATTGTCGAAATCTGCCATCGAACTCCCTCTCCGAACCAAAAATCCGCGGACGCTTTCCGCGAAACCCCCGTTTCCGTCATCCGGCGTCAGAAGCCCGTTTCGGCTCCGCCAGGCGACAAGCCCTCGGGTGCACATGCGATATGGGCATCCCGATTGCACCCCGCAAGAGACCGGTCGAACGGATTCGAGCGGCAGAGCGTGGCCCAACTGTCGCGATGGTAATCGAGGATGGTTTCTGCGCCTACAGGTTTCTGAGTACCGGCGCCGCCTTCTGTCCGAGCAATCGCCACGTTCCGGCAAGGCCCAGCCCGATCGTCAGCGCCACGGCGATCAGTGCCGCCGCGACCGCCGTCACCGGGAAGACGGTGAAGGGCTGGTTCATCACCCCCGACACCACGCCCCAGGCGGCGAGCGAGCCGGCGATGACGGCGAAGACGGCGGTCGCGAGCCCGAGCAGGCCGTATTCCAGCCCGAACGCCAGCAATAGCTGGCGTCGCGTCGCGCCGAGCGTCTTCAGGATCACCGCGTCATAGAGGCGCTGCCGGTGGCCGGCGGCGAGCGCGCCGGCGAGCACCAGCACCGAGGCGGCGAGCGCGATCGACGAGGCGACGCGGATCGCCAGCATCAGCTGGTCGAGGATCGTCGAGATGCGCTCGAGCGCCTCGCGCACGCGGATCGCGGTCACGGCCGGGAACTCCTTGCCCGTGTCGCGCATCAGCGCCGCCTCGCGCGCCGGATCGGCGCCGCCCGGATAGGAGAGCGTCGCCAGCATCGAATAGGGGGCGCCGGCGAAGGTCGAGGGTGAGAACACCATGACGAAGTTGATCGCCAGGCTCTCCCAGGCGACCTCGCGCAGATTGGCGATCGTCGCCGTGATCTCGCGGCCGAGCACATTCACCGTCACCGTGTCGCCGGGGCCGACGCCGAGGCCGCGCGCGACGCCGGCTTCCATCGAGACGAGCGGCGGCCCGGCATAGTCGGCCGCCCACCACTGGCCTTCGACGATCCGGGAGTTCTTCGGCGGTTCGGCCGAGAAGGTGATGCCGCGGTCGCCCTTCAGCGCCCAGGCGACGTCCGGCGCCGGCGTGACCTGCGCGGCCGGCGTCTGGTTGAGCGCGATGATGCGGCCGCGCAGCATCGGCACGCTCTCGACGGTGCTGTCCGGGACTGCCTCGTTCAGGAAGGCGAGGAAGGCGGGCGCTTCGGAATTCTGCACATCGAGGAAGAAGAAGCTCGGCGCCCGCTCCGGCAGCGATTGCGTCAGCTGCCGGTGCAGATTGCCGTCGATCAGCGCGATCGTCACCAGCACGGTGAGGCCGAGGCCGAGCGACAGCACGACCGAGCCGGTGAGAGCGCCGGGACGGTGGATGTTGCCGATGGCGAGCCGCCATTCGGTGGAACGGGCGCGCGGCGCGCGGCGCGCGAGCGCCGTCACCAGCCAGGCGACGAGGCGCAGGAGCAGGAAGGCGCCCGCGACGCCCACGACGAAGTAGAGCGCGATGCGCCGGTCATAGGCGAGCAGGATGGCGAGGCCGGCCAGCGCCGCGGCGGAGAGGATGGCGAGCGCCAGGAAGGCGAGGCGGGGCCGCGTCGCGCCAAAGGCGGCGGCGTCGCGGAACAGAGCCGTCGGCGCGATGTCGCGGGCGCGGCCGAGCGGCACGAGCGCGAAGGTGAGCGCGGTCATCAGCCCGTAGAGCGCGGCATAGCCGAGCGCCGTCGGATAGAATCCGGTCTCGGCGCCGACGGGCAGCACGTCGGCGAGGAACTGCAGCGCCAATAGGGGCACCATGGCGCCAATGGCGAGCCCGATCACCACGCCGATCAGCGCGATCAGGAGGATCTGGATCAGGTAGAGCTGGGTGACGAGGCGGCCCGGCGCGCCGAGCGAGCGGAGCGTCGCGATGACGGGGCGCTTCATCTCCATGAAGGCGCCGACCGCGTTGGCGACGCCGACGCCGCCGACGATCAGCGCGGCGAGGCCGACCAGGGTCAGGTATTGCGCGAACTGGCTGATGTTGCGCTTCAGGCCAGGCGAGGCGTCGTCGCGGCTGCGGATCTGCCAGCCGGCCTGCGGGAAGGTGGCGTTGGCGGTCTCGGTCAGGCTGGCGACGTCGGCGTCCGAGGTGCCGGGTGCCAGCCGCAGGCGGTAGCTGTATTGCACGAGGCTGCCGGGCTGGACGATGCCGGTCGTCTCGAGCGCCTGGCGCGAGATCAGGAGGCGGGGGCCGAAGCCGAGCCCGGTCGCGAGCTTGTCCGGCTCGTCGGCGATCATTCCCGCCAGCGTCAGCTCCGTGCCGCCGACGCGGATGCTGTCGCCGGGCTTGAGGTCGAGGCGGCTGAAGAGCTCGGGATCGGCGAGCGCGCGGCCGGCATCGAGCGCCGCGGCCGCGTCGACGCCATCCGCCGCCTTCAGCGCGCCATAGAGCGGATAGGCGCCGTCGACCGCCTTGATCTCGACCAGCGTCTGGTCCGAGCCGTCGGGAAGCCTTGCCATGCCGCGGATCGCGGCGATCTCCGAGACCGGGCCGTGGCCCTCCAGGAAGGCGCGCTCCTCGGGCGTCGTCTGGCGCTGGACGAGCGTGAAGGCGATGTCGCCGCCAAGGATCGCCTGGCCCTGGCGGGCGAGGCCGTCCGTCATGGCGCGCGAGACGGAGCCGACGGCGGCGATCGCCGCGACGCCGAGCGCGATGCAGGCGAGGAAGACGACGAAGCCGCGCAGGCCGCCGCGCAGCTCGCGGAGCGCGAAGCGGAGCGGCAGCGGCAGCGCGAGTTGCGCGCGGGGCAGGGCGGGCGCGGCGGCGGCGGCGGTCTCCGACGTCATCGGGCGAGGCTCCGCGCCGCGTCGTCATAATCGGCCTCGGCCGGGCCCTTGTCGATGACGCCGGAGTGGATGCGGATCATCCGGTCGCAGCGCCCCGCGAGCGCGTTGTCATGCGTGACGAGGACCAGCGTGGTGCCGCGCTCGGCGCAGGTGGCGAACAGCAGGTCGGCGATCTCGCGGCCGGTCCTTTCGTCGAGATTGCCGGTCGGCTCGTCGGCGAACAGGATGGCCGGCCGGGCGACGAGGGCGCGGGCGATGGCGACGCGCTGCTGCTCGCCGCCGGAGAGCGCCGAGGGGTAGTGCTCCATCCGGTGACCGAGCCCGACCAGGCCGAGTTCCTCGGCGGCGCGGGCGAAGGCGTCGCGCTCGCCGGCGAGCTCGAGCGGCACGGCGACATTCTCGAGCGCCGTCATGTTGGGGATCAGGTGGAAGGACTGGAAGATGATGCCGACATTGCGGCCGCGGAAGCGGGCGAGGCCGTCCTCGTCGAGGGCGGCGAGGTCGGTGCCGGCGACCGACACCCGGCCACGGTCGACCCGCTCCAGGCCGGCCATCGTCATCAGCAGCGTCGATTTTCCCGAGCCGGACGGGCCGACCAGCGCCACGCTCTCGCCGGCCTCGACCGCGAGCGAAACGTGCTTCAGGATATGGACGCGCGCGGCTCCCGATCCGAGCGCCAGTTCGACCGAGGAAAGTTCGATGACGGCGTCGGATGACTTCGGGGCTGTATCAAGCACGCGTTCGAACCCTATATTCCTGGGACGGGCAGGCTCGTCGAGCGGAGGAAGCCGGGCAACGCCGGCGTCCTGCCGATCGCGGCGCGTTCGGTTCAATATGGTGGCAATTCGCAGATGATAAAGACCCTGACGCTGGCAATCTCGCTCTTCCTGGCTGGCCTCTTCGCCGCAGCCGGACCGGCCTCCGCCGTCCCGCTCCGGCTCGTCGTGCTCGGCGACAGCCTGTCGGCCGGCTACAATCTCGGCCCGGGCGAGGGATTCACCGACCAGTTGCAGAAAGCCCTGCAAGGCAGGGGCCATGACGTGACGGTCATCAATGCCGGGGTGTCCGGCGATACCGCCGCCGCCGGGCTCGCCCGGCTCGACTGGTCCGTGGGGCCGGACGCGCAGGCCGTGATCGTCGAGCTCGGCGCCAATGACATGCTGCGCGGCTTCGACCCCGACCGGACGCGCGCGTCGCTCGACGCGATTCTGGCCCGCCTCAACGAGCGCAAGCTGCCCGTGCTCCTCGCCGGCATGCGCGCCGCGCCCAATCTCGGCCCCGACTTTGCCCGGCGCTTCGACGGGCTCTATCCCGATCTGGCCGCCAAGCACGACGCGGTGCTATATCCCTTCTTCCTCGACGGCGTCGCGGCCCAGCCGGAGTTGTTGCTGGCGGACGGGATGCACCCGAATGCCGACGGCATCGCGGTGATCGTCGAGAAAATTCTTCCCGCCGTGGAGGACCTGGTCGCGCAAGTCGCGCGCTGACCGGTCGTCCGCCTTCCTGCCACGACTTCCTGCCCGTCGCATTCTCGGAGCTCTTCGCCATGGAATATCGTTCGCTCGGTCGGACCGACCTTCGCGTGTCGTCCATCTGCCTCGGCACCATGACCTGGGGCCAGCAGAACACCGAGGCCGAGGGCCATGCCCAGATGGACTACGCCTTCGAGAAGGGCGTGAACTTCCTCGACACGGCGGAACTCTATTCGATTCCGCCGAGGCCCGAGACGCAGGGCTCGACCGAGCGCATCGTCGGCAGCTGGATGAAGGCGCGCGGCAATCGCGACAAGGTCATCCTCGCTTCCAAGGTGTGCGGCCGCAACGGGCTGACCTGGTTCCGCGACGGCGAGCCGTCGACGCTGTCGCGCGCCCATATCCGCGACGCGATCGAGAAGAGCCTGAAGCGGCTGCAGACCGACTATGTCGATCTCTACCAGCTGCACCAGCCGGACCGGCACGTGTCGCAATGGGGCTCCAATCCCACCGTCTACCGCCACCCCGAGCCGGCGCCGGACGAGGTTTCGATCGAGGAGACGCTCGCCGCGCTCGACGAGCTGGTGAAGGAGGGCAAGGTGCGGCATGTCGGCCTATCCAACGAATCGGCCTGGGGCACGATGCGCTTCCTCGCCGGCTCCGAGGCGGGCAAGGGACCGCGCGTCGTCTCGATCCAGAACGCCTACAATCTCCTGAACCGGACCTATGAGGTGAACCTCGCCGAGGTGACCATGCGCGAGCAGGTGAGCCTGCTCGCCTATTCGCCGCTGGCCCAGGGCTACCTTACCGGCAAGTACCAGAACGGCGCCCGCCCGGCCGGCGCGCGCACGACCCTCTTCAACCGCGGCGATCGCTATCAGACCCCGGGTGCCGAGGAGGCGATTGACGCCTATCTGGCGATCGCGCGCGAGGCCGGCATGGATCCGGCCCTGCTTGCCAATGCCTTCGTCACCAGCCGCCCGTTCGTCACCTCGAACATCATCGGCGCGACGACGATGGAACAACTCAAGGTCGATATCGCCGCCGCCGACGTCGAGATCACGCCGGAGCTTGAGGCGAAGATCAACGCCGTGCATCAGTGGCGCGGCAATCCGTGCCCCTGATGGGGCGCGAAAGGACTTTACAGCAGGCCGGCAAATCGCGACCCTTGGCATTCCCGCCACCCGAATAAGGAGGGCGACCATGCCGCGCCTGTTCACCGGTCTCGAGATCCCGGCTGACCTCGCCCATCGGCTTTCGCTTCTGCGCGGCGGCCTCGCCGGCGCGCGTTGGATCGACGCGGAAAACTATCACGTCACGCTGCGCTTCATCGGCGATATCGACGACCGAACGGCCGACGAGGTCGCCGACGCGCTCGCGCGGGTGCGGCGGCGCGAGTTCGACCTGCAGGTCGCAGGCCTCGATTCGTTCGGCAGCGCCAAGCCGCATTCGGTGGTGGCGCGGATCGCTTCGTCGCGGGCGCTCTCCGAGCTGCAGGCCGAGCACGAGCGCCTCCTCCAGCGCATCGGCCTGCCGCCGGAGGGGCGCAAGTACACGCCGCATGTGACGCTCGCGCGCTTGCGCGGAACGCCGCATCGCGACGTCGCCGACTATCTCGCGGTGCGCGGCGGCCTGGCGAGCACCGCGGCGTTTCACGTGTCGCGCTTCGTGCTGTTCTCGTCCAAGGCCTCGACCGGCGGCGGCCCCTATGTGATCGAGCAGGCCTATCCGCTGGCCGAATTCACGGAGGTGCGGTGATGTCGGCCCGGCTCGACGAAGTCGAGCGCGCCACGGCGCTCGCCGGGCTCGACGGCTGGACCCTGGTCGATGGCCGCGACGCCATCACCAAGGTCTTCACCTTTGGCGACTTCCAGGAGGCCTTTGCCTTCATGACGCGCGCCGCGCTTTTCGCGGAACGCATGAATCATCATCCCGAATGGTCGAACGTCTATCGAACCGTCACGGTCACGCTCACCACCCATGACGCCGAAGGCTTGACCGAGCGCGACATAAAGCTGGCGGAAGCGATGGATCGCTTCGCGCGCTGACGGGCTGCGGCGGACGTCAGTCCCACGGCACCACGAGGCTGGCTTCGCCGCAGAGACGGCCCTGGATGTGGTCGATGCCCCAACCGGCCAGCATCGCGGCCGTTTCTTCGTCCTGCACGAATTCGGCCACGGTCTCGATGCCGAGGTCGCGGGCCAGTTCGACCAGCCGGCGCACGAAGATCTGATCGTCCGGGCTCGTCGGCAGCGCCTCGATGAAGCTGCCGTCGATCTTGACCATGTCGACGCTGAGCGCGCGCAGATTGCGGAACGAGGTGAAGCCGGCGCCGAAATCGTCAATGGCGAGGCGCGCGCCGAGATCGTGCAGCGCCGCCACGAAATGGGCCGTCTCGTCGAGATTGCGGATGGCGCTGGTTTCGGTGATCTCGACGATCAGGCGGCTGCCCATGTCCGGATTCCGGCCGACGATCCTGGCGAATTTCGCCAGCCATTCCGAACCCGTCGCGGTTTCCGGCGTCACGTTGAGCGACAGGCGGGCATCGGGATAGCGCGCCAGCGTTTCGAGCACGCGCTCGAGCACGGCGAGGTCGAACAGCCGCGACAGGCCGAGGCGCTCGGCGACGGGCACGATCTGGCCGGCCGAGGCGATGCTGCCGTCGGGCTGCGACAGACGCAGCAGCGCCTCGTGGAACACCGGCGTCCGGCGTTTGACATCGACGACCGGCTGGAAGGCAAGCCGCAGACGCTGTTCCGACAGGGCGCCGATCAATTGCTGCGAGAGCGCGGCATTGGCGATGCGCTGGGCCTCGCGTTCGGGCGATGGCGTGTAGCCGACGAAGTGGCCGTGACCGGTCCTGCGGGCCTGGTTCAAGCTTTCCTGGACCCGCTCCAGCGCCGTTTCGCGGTCGGAGGCGTCCCGGGGCAGGGCAATGCCGCCGATCGAGACGGTGATGGAAACGGCGCCGTCGGCGGTGGCGATGACATCCTGGTGAATGGCGCTGAGAAAGCGCTCGGCCGCGAAGGCCATGTCATGCTCGTCGCAGTTCATCAGCACGAGGCCGAGCTTGTGGCCGGAGAAGCGGCCCATGACGTCGCCGTCGCGCAGGCGACCGCGCAGGCGTCGTGCGACGGCGGCGAGCATGCGGTCCCCCGCCCGGTAGCCATAGGCGTTGTTGATCTGGCTGAAATTGTCGATCGAGACGAGCAGGAAGGCGGCGCGGGCGGCATGCTCGCGGGTGTCGTCGATGGTCTGGTCGAGGACGTCGAGCAGGCCGGAGCGGTTGTAGAGGCCGGTGACGTCGTCGTGATGCGACAGGAAGGCGAGCCGCTGGTCGCGGGCGTGGCGCTCGCTGATGATGCGCAGGATGCCCTCGGCCCGGCGCGCGCCGTCGCCGCCATCGGCATACCAGCGGCCGCTGTCTTCGACCCAGACGAGCGGGCCGGCGAGCCCGGCCGGGCGCAGCGCGTATTCGACCTGATAGGGGACGCCGTCGCCGCCGTCCGTGCCGCGCTTCAGGCAGTCCTCGCGCGACTGCGGGCTCGCGTCGTCGATGAGTGCGGCGAAGGCGCGCCCGGTCCCGACCCGCATCCCGGCGCCCAGTCCGAGCAGGCCCGCGACGTCGCCCTTCCATTCCAGGCGGTCGTCGACGCGCGTCCAGCGATAGGCGACGGCGCCGATGCCGGCGAGGATGGCATCGGTTCCGACCGGCGGGGCGGTCAGGTCGGCGGCGCTCAAACTGTCGTCCGGCACGAACTCGTCCTTTGGCACATCGGTCGCGCGCGGCGCGACGACAATGGCGTCAAATCTAGAGAAAGCCGCGGTTGAGCGCCATGGTCCACCGCCACGCATACGGGTGAGCGGAGGACGGGCCATGCGGCAAAAGAAAAGGGCCGGCGCTGGGCCGACCCTCTCGAAACTTCCCGGCTCGGAAGCCGCGGGCGCGAACGCCCGCCGGGCTTAGCCCTCGCTCTTCGGCGTCAGGATCTGACGGCCGCGATACATGCCGGTCTTCAGGTCGATGTGGTGCGGACGGCGCAGCTCGCCCGAGTTCTTGTCCTCGGTGTAGGCCGGCTGCGTCAGGGCGTCGTGCGAACGGCGCATGTTACGCTTCGACGGCGACGTCTTTCGCTTCGGAACAGCCATTTCAATCTTCCTTCGTCATATGCCGTCGACCGGCGGCGCGCCGCCCGGCAAGGGCACAGCAGATCAATTCGAATGCGGCCTTATACAGAGATCACCCCGGCTTGACCAGCCGGGCTGGGCTAAAAAGATTCGGCCGCTCCCGGGTGCCCTCAGGCCGCGATCAGATCGAGTTCCGCGACGATCGCGGCGCCCATTTCCTTGGTGCCGACCTTCTTCGTGCCCTCGGTATAGATGTCGCCGGTGCGCAGGCCCTTGCTCAGCACGCCGGAGATGGCGCGGTCGAGCAGGTCCGCTTCCTTGACGAGGCCGAACGAGTAGCGCAGCGCCATCGCGAAGGAGGCGATCATGGCGATCGGGTTGGAAATGCCCTGGCCGGCGATGTCCGGCGCCGAGCCGTGCACGGGCTCGTACATCGCCTTGCGGCGGCCCGTCGTTGCGTCGGGGGCGCCAAGCGCCGCGGACGGCAGCATGCCGAGCGAACCGGTCAGCATCGCCGCGACGTCGGACAGGATGTCGCCGAACAGGTTGTCGCAGACGATGACGTCATACTGCTTCGGGCGGCGGACGAGCTGCATGGCGCAATTGTCGGCGAGCACATGCTCGAGCGCGACGTCCGGATATTCTTCCTTGCCGACCTTGGTGACGACCTGGTTCCAGAGCACGCCCGACTTCATGACGTTGCGCTTCTCGGCCGAGGCGACGCGGCTGGAGCGGGTCTTGGCGAGGTCGAAGGCGACGCGCGCGATGCGCTCGATCTCCGAGGTGGTGTAGAGCTGCGTGTCGACGGCGCGCTGCTGGCCGTTCTCGAGCGTCACGATCTCCTTCGGCGAACCGAAATAGACGCCGCCGGTCAGCTCGCGCACGATCAGGATGTCGAGGTTCTCGACCAGCTCGCGCTTCAGCGACGAGGCGTCGGCCAGCGCCGGATAGCAGATCGCCGGGCGCAGGTTGGCGAAGAGCTCCAGATCCTTGCGCAGGCGCAGCAGCGCCGCCTCGGGGCGCACGTCATAGGGGACGCTGTCCCACTTCGGGCCGCCGACCGCGCCGAAGATCACGGCGTCGGACTCGAGCGCCAGCTTCATCGTCGCCTCGGAGATCGCCTTGCCATGCGCGTCATAGGCGGCGCCGCCGGCAAGGTCCTGCTCGTATTCGAAGGCTGCCACGCCACGCTTGGTGAACCAGTCGATGACCGTCTTCACTTCGGCCATGATTTCCGTGCCGATGCCGTCACCGGGAAGGAGAAGGAGCTTGTAGCTGGTCATGTCGCGGGTTCTCTTGTCGAGCGGGTCTGCGGGCGGGTGAATGCGCGCGCAGCGATAGCGTCGCCACGGCAGCGATGCAAGCCGAACCGCGACGTCAGGGGCAGGAATCCGCTCGGGAAGTCAGGCTTTCAGGGCCGTGACCTCGATCTCGACTTTCATCTCCGGGCGAATCAGGCCTGAGACCGTCATCGTGGCGGCCGGGCGGATGTCGCGGAACTTCGCGCCGACGACGAGGAAGACGGCGTCGGCGAAGGCGGCGTCGGTGACATGATAGTGCACGCGCACGACGTCCTGGAGCGCGAAGCCGGCCTGCTCCAGCGCGCGGGCGATCGTCGCCATGGCGTTTTCCGCCTGTTCGGCGACGCCGTCCGGCATCGTCATGCTCGCATAATCGTAGCCGGTGGTGCCGGCGACGAAACACCAGGGGCCTTGCACCACGGCGCGCGAATAGCCGGCGGCGCGCTCGAAGGGGGAGCCGGTCGAGATCAGCTTGCGGGTCATGGGTTGCTCCTTGTCCGGGCGGGCTGCGCATCGCGGGCGGGGGCCCGACGCGGCGCGCGGGGGCTTTCGCGCGGCGCGGAACGCGCCGATGATCGCATCGCGCCGCGCGAGTCGAGAAAAGTCAACGTCTCACGTTGCGTCATGCAAAAGACCGTTTTGACCGCGCCGCACAATGGGGTTAGAACCGGTCCAAATTCCCTACCCTAAATGCTTACGTTTACGTAAGCGGTTGAGGATGAACGCAATGTCGAATGCCGGGGCGAAGTCGAGCCGACCGCTTTCACCGCACCTCCAGGTCTATCGCTGGCCGATCACCATGACGGTGTCGATCCTGCAGCGTGTCACGGGCGGCGCGCTCTATTTCGGGACGCTGCTGCTCGCCTGGTGGGCCATCGCCGCCGCCGCCGGCCCCGGTCCGTTCTCCTATGTCTCCTGGGTGTTCGACAGCTGGATCGGCCTCCTGGTGCTGTTCGGCTACACCTGGGCGCTGATGCAGCACCTGCTCGGCGGCATCCGCCACTTCGTCTGGGATTTCGGCGCCGGCTTCTCCAAGTCCGCCCGTGACAATCTCGCCTGGGCCAACGTCATTGGCTCCGCTGTGCTGACGGTCCTGATCTGGATCGTGGCGCTCGCCATTCGCTGAGGGGCACTCACATGCGTACACCGCTCGGCCGCGTTCGCGGGCTCGGCTCGGCCAAGGAAGGCACGGGTCATTTCTGGCATCAGCGCCTCACCGGCGCGGCCCTTGCCGTCCTCGCCGTCCTGTTCGTCATCCTGGTGATCGTGCTCGCCGGCAAGCCCTATCCGGAAGTCGTCGCGACGCTCGCCAATCCGTTCGTCGCGCTGCTGATGGTCCTGATGATCGGCACCGGCGTCTGGCACATGAAGCTCGGCATGCAGATCATCATCGAGGACTACCTGCATGGCGGTCTGAAGATCGTCGCTCTGGTCGCCAACATGTTCTTCGCGGTCGCCGTCGGTGTGGCGACCATCCTCGCCTTCCTCAAGATCAGCTTCGGAGGCTGAAGCCATGGCTGAAGCCAACGCCAGCGTGTCCGTCAACGGCCGCGCCTACAATTTTGTCGACCACACCTTCGATGTCGTCGTCGTCGGCGCCGGCGGCGCGGGCCTGCGCGCCACGCTCGGCGCCAGCGAGGCCGGCCTGAAGACGGCCTGCGTTACCAAGGTGTTTCCGACCCGTTCTCATACGGTTGCCGCCCAAGGCGGCATTTCGGCCGCCCTCGGCAACATGGGCGAGGACGACTGGCGCTTCCACATGTACGACACCGTCAAGGGGTCGGACTGGCTCGGCGACCAGGACGCGATCGAATATCTCGTCCGCAACGCCCCGGCCGCCGTCTACGAGCTCGAGCATTTCGGCGTGCCGTTCTCGCGCACCGAGGAAGGCAAGATCTACCAGCGGCCGTTCGGCGGCATGACGACGAATTTCGGCAAGGGCATCGCCCAGCGCACCTGCGCCGCGGCCGACCGCACCGGCCACGCCATCCTGCACACGCTCTATGGCCAGTCGCTGCGCCATTCGGCCGAGTTCTTCATCGAATATTTCGCCATCGACCTGATCATGGAAGAGGGCGAGTGCCGGGGCGTCGTGGCGCTCTGCCTCGAGGACGGCACGCTGCACCGCTTCCGTGCCGCCAAGACGATCCTCGCCACCGGCGGCTACGGCCGCGCCTATTTCTCCGCCACCTCGGCCCATACCTGCACCGGCGACGGCGGCGGCATGGTGCTGCGCGCCGGCCTGCCGCTGCAGGACATGGAATTCGTGCAGTTCCACCCGACCGGCATCTACGGCGCCGGCTGCCTGATCACCGAGGGCGCGCGCGGCGAGGGCGGTTATCTCACCAATTCGGAAGGCGAGCGCTTCATGGAGCGCTATGCCCCCTCGGCGAAGGATCTTGCGTCGCGCGACGTCGTCTCGCGCGCCATGACCATGGAGATCCGCGAGGGTCGCGGCGTCGGCAAGGCGAAGGACCACATCCACCTTCACCTCGACCATCTCGATCCGGCGCTCTTGCATGAGCGGCTGCCCGGCATCTCCGAGAGCGCCAAGATCTTCGCCGGCGTCGACCTGACCAAGGAGCCGATCCCGGTCCTGCCGACCGTCCACTACAACATGGGCGGCATCCCGACGAACTATCACGGCGAGGTGCTGAACAAGGTCGGCGGCGATCCGGACCAGGTGGTGCCGGGGCTGATGGCCGTCGGCGAGGCCGCCTGCGTGTCGGTGCATGGCGCCAACCGGCTCGGCTCGAACTCGCTGACCGACCTCGTCGTGTTCGGCCGCGCCGCGGCGCTGCGCTGCATCGAGACGGTGCAGCCGAACCAGGCGCAGCGCGAACTGGCGAAGGGCGCCGGCGAGGATGCGATCGCCCGCCTCGACCGCCTGCGCTACGCCAATGGCTCGACCTCGACGGCCGAGATGCGGCTGAAGATGCAGAAGGTGATGCAGTCGAACTGCGCCGTGTTCCGCACCGGCGAGGTGCTGGACGAGGGCCATGAGCTGATCCACCAGGTCTGGAAGGGTTCGGACGACGTCAAGGTCACCGACCGTTCGCTGATCTGGAACTCGGACCTGGTCGAGACGCTCGAGTTCGAGAACCTGATCGTCCAGGCGGTCGTCACCATGGATTCGGCGCAGAACCGCAAGGAATCGCGCGGCGCCCACGCCCGCGAGGACTATTCCGAGCGCGACGACGTCAACTGGATGAAGCACTCGCTCGCCTTCATCGACAGCGAGAACAAGACGGTGAAGCTCGACGATAGGCCGGTGCACACCTACACGATGTCGAACGACATCCAGTACATCGAGCCGAAGGCTCGCGTTTACTGAGGTCGGGCATGGCCATCGCGACGCCAGCTTCTTCCGGCTATTCGGGGCGTTCGCTCCCCGAGAAGCTCGGATTCAAGCCGGGCATGGCGGTGGCGCTCGTCGCCCTGCCGCCGGAACTGGAAGGGCTGGCGACAAGCGTGCCGTTCGGACAGGTCGTCCGGACGGGGGACTGGGCGGCTCCGCTCGGTCCCGATCGCAGCCTCGACGCTGTGCACGCCTTCACGGCGAGCGGCGCCGAGGTCGACTGCCATCTGGCGCGGCTTCAGGACGCGATCCGCCGCGACGGCATGATCTGGGTGTCGTGGCCGAAGAAGGCCTCGAAGGTCGCAACCGACGTGACCGAGGATCGCGTGCGCGACGCGGCGCTGCGGCTCGATCTCGTCGATATCAAGGTCGCGGCGATCGACGCCGTCTGGTCCGGTTTGAAACTCATGGTCCGCAAGGACCGTCGCTGAACGAATTTTACGCCCGAGGACGCTCACTATGGTCCAGCTGACCCTCCCGAAGAACTCGAAGCTCACCGATGGCAAGGTCTGGGATCGCCCGGCCGGCGCCAACAATGTCCGCGAGTTCCGCGTCTATCGCTGGAGCCCGGATGACGGCAAGAACCCGCATGTCGACACCTATTTCATCGATCTCGACGATTGCGGCCCGATGGTTCTCGACGCGCTGATCAAGATCAAGAACGAGATCGACCCGACGCTGACGTTCCGCCGCTCCTGCCGCGAGGGCATCTGCGGTTCCTGCGCCATGAACATCGACGGCTCGAACACGCTTGCCTGCACCAAGGGCATCGACGAGGTGAAGGGTCCTGTCGCGATCTACCCGCTGCCGCATATGGAAGTGGTCAAGGACCTGGTGCCGGACCTGACCAATTTCTACGCCCAGCACCGCTCGATCGAGCCCTGGCTGAAGACGGCGACGCCGGAACCGCAGAAGGAATGGCTGCAGAGCCATGCCGACCGCGAGAAGCTCGACGGTCTCTACGAGTGCATCCTGTGCGCCTGCTGCTCGACCTCGTGCCCGAGCTACTGGTGGAACGGCGATCGCTATCTCGGTCCGGCCGTGCTGCTCCAGGCCTATCGCTGGCTGATCGACAGCCGCGATGAGGCGACCGGCGAGCGGCTCGACAATCTCGAGGACCCGTTCCGCCTCTACCGCTGCCATACGATCATGAACTGTGCGCAGACTTGCCCGAAGGGCCTGAACCCGGCCAAGGCGATCGCCGAGATCAAGAAGATGATGGTCGAGCGCCGCGTCTGATCGGCGCTGCCCCGAAATTCAGCAAGACGGCGCGGAACCCTTCCGCGCCGTCTTCGTTTGCCCGGACCGATCGCGTTTTCGGAGGCAGACGATCATGACCATCAAGCAGGATCTCGAGGCGACCTGGACGATCGAGGCCATCGACAGGCTGCGTGAACTGGCTGTGGAGCATGTTCCCGCAGATATCATCGCCACGGCGATGCACCGGCCGGAGCAGGAGATCCGCCAGAAGGCGGCTGAGCTCGGCCTGTCGCTCGATATCGAGCCGCAGACGCCCTAGGCGCGGCCTCAGGCTGCGCGTCCATTCAGATCTGTCCGGTAGGGGCCGCGCGGCCCCCTACCGGTTCCCATCCGCGCCGATGATCCATTGCGTTCCATCGCCGGGCGAAAGCCCTTGGCCGTGTCCGGTGGAGTCAGACCTGGGCATTTCCGCGATCTTGAAGCGACGGCGAGGCTCCGCTTCCCGTGAAATCTCCTGGAGGGAGAGAGGCGGGAAGCGCTACGGTGGGTACGAGACGGGCCGCCCGACCATCCGTGGGCGAGGCCTCGCGCCGGCCGGGTGGCCGAAACTAGAGGGGGCGAAATGAGCGTTCTGGATCATATCGGCATCACGGTCAGCGACCTCGATCGCGCCATCGCGTTCTACAATGCGGCGCTTGCGCCGCTCGGCGTCAGCGAGCAGATGCGGGTTCCGGGCGAACTCACAGGCTATGGCGACGTCGTTGGCTACGGTGCCGCCGGCAAGCCGGAGATCTGGCTGAGCGGCGGCGCCCGCACGCAGCCGCATATCCATATCGCCCTTGTCGCGGAGAGCCGCGCCGCGGTCGATGCCTTCTACGCCGCGGCCATGGCGGCGGGGGGAGCCGACAATGGCGGCCCCGGCATCCGGCCGCACTACCATCCCGACTATTACGGCGCCTTCGTGCTCGATCCGGATGGGCACAACATTGAAGCCGTCTGTCATCGGCCGGAATAGGCGGATGCGTCGCAGGCGCTCTTTCTTCCGCCACCGTGACGTGACGAGACTTGTCGTTGCGAACGATATGCCGTATTGCGCGAAGCAAGACAGGCTGCGGACTTTCGTGTGATTTCCCTTCATTTTTCCTGCCCGGACCGTCGGTTGTCGCGCCTCGCGCGCAGCGGCGCCGTGCGCGTCGGATGGTCGGGCGATGGTTCCTCTGCCTCAAAGCGGCTCGATTGTGCCCTTAGCCTTGTCCGGCACCCTGGATTTCGATGATGGAGAAGCTCATGTCCCGCCGTCTCGCACCGATCGGCCTGGTCGCCACCCTGGCGGCCGCCTTGAGCGGTTGCGGCTCGTTCGGGGCGATCGGCCTCGGTCCGATGGAGCGTTCGTCTAAGCCGGTCGAGAGCGACACGCTGCCGCCGGTCGCGACCGCGCCCGTCACGTCGACGGCGCTGCCGCCGCCACCGATGGATCCGAATGCGCAGATGCCGCCGCAGGCCGGCGCCGGGACCCTGCCGGGCGCAGAACCGCTACCGGGCACCGGAGCGCCGTCGGCGCCGCCGCCGGTTTCGACCGCCTCCGGCGCCGAGATCGGCCGCACCGACCTGCTCGGCGGCTGGACGCTGCAGTCGGGCAGCGAGAGCTGCCAGTTGTTCATGACGCTGACGAGCTGGACCGGCGGCTACCGCGCCTCGACGCGCGGCTGCCAGTCGCCGACGTTGAAGTCGATCTCCGCTTGGAGCCTGTCGGGCTCGCAGGTCGTGCTGGCGGGCGCCAACGGCGTCTCGGTGGCCAGCCTTGCGGCATCCGGCAAGACGCAGTTCAACGGCCAGCTCAATGGCGGCGGCGCCATTTCCTTCTATCGCTGATGAAGCCGCCGCGCGGGGGCGGCTGCGGAGGTTAATCGGGTGAGTCAGGGTCTGCCGGAGGTCGCGCGCGTCGCGGATGCGTATCGCGAGCGTGTCGCGGCCGGCGAGATCGAGGACGATCCGCAGCAGCGCGCGCTGGTGGCCAGGCTCGATGCGCTCAATGCGCGGCTCGCCGAGCGGCGGCTGGCGCGCAAGTCGAGCGCGCTCGGCTGGCTGTTCGGCAAGCGCGAGGCGGCGACGCCGGACGTGCGCGGGCTCTACATCCATGGCGATGTCGGCCGCGGCAAGACCATGCTGATGGACCTGTTCTTCGAGCGCGCCGCGCCGAGCCGCAAGCGCCGGGCCCATTTCAACGATTTCATGGCCGATGTGCATGCCCGCATCTTCAGGATGCGCGAGGCGATCAAGGCCGGGTCCGTCTCCGGCGAGGATCCCATTCCGCCGGTCGCCGACCAGCTCGCGGAGGAGACACAGCTTCTCTGCTTCGACGAGTTCACCGTCACCAACATCGCCGACGCGATGATCCTCGGCCGTCTGTTCACCCGGCTGTTCTCGCGCGGCGTCGTCCTGGTGGCGACGTCGAACGTCGCGCCCGATGATCTCTATGCCGGCGGCTTGAACCGCACCCTGTTCATGCCCTTCATCGACCTGCTCAAGGCGCGTGTCGAAGTGGTGCGGCTCGCCGCGCGGACCGATTACCGGCACGAGAAGACGTCGCGCGCGCCGGTCTATCTTACGCCGCTCGGTCCCGATTCGGACGCCTCCATGGACGCGGCGTGGCTTCATCTGACGTCAACGTCAAGGGGAGAGCCGACCACGCTCGAGGTCCTCGGGCGCGACGTTGTGGTGCCGCAGGCGGTCGACGGCGTCGCTCGCTTCGATTTCGCCGACCTCTGCGCCAGACCGCTCGGCGCCAGCGACTATCTCGCCATCGCGCACGCCTTTCATACGGTGTTCATCGATCACATCCCGGTGATGGGCGATGCGCGCCGCAACGAGGCCAAGCGTTTCATCACCCTGATCGATGCGCTCTATGACGGCGCGGTGAAGATCGTCGTGTCGGCGGATGCCGAGCCCGGCCGGCTCTACACGGCAGACAGCGGGCTGGAGGCGTTCGAATTCGCCCGCACCGCCTCGCGCCTGACCGAGATGCGCTCGGAGGAATATCGCGCCAGGCCGCACCGCGGGTTCATCGTCGAGACATGACCTTGACGTAAGGTGCTGCGCGAATTGGCGGATTGCCGCCACGTAAGGTGTTTCGATGACTTGCACCTGTCGCGCATTGGCGTTAGACCACCCGCGTTCCGACAGAGTCAAACTGTCGCATTACGTTTAGGTAAACCTCCATCGGGAGACCTCGCACATGGCTCGAGCCAAGATTGCTTTGATCGGTTCCGGTCAGATCGGCGGCACGCTCGCCCTTCTCGCCGGCCTGAAGGAACTGGGCGATATCGTCCTCTTCGACATCGCCGACGGCGTTCCCCAGGGCAAGGCGCTCGACATCGCCGAGGCTGCCCCGGTCGAAGGTTTCGACGCCAATCTCTCGGGCGCGTCTTCCTATGCCGCGATCCAGGATGCCGACGTCGTGATCGTCACGGCCGGCGTGCCGCGCAAGCCCGGCATGAGCCGCGACGATCTGCTCGGCATCAACCTGCAGGTGATGGAGCAGGTCGGCGCCGGCATCAAGAAGTATGCCCCGAACGCCTTCGTCATCTGCATCACCAATCCGCTCGACGCCATGGTCTGGGCGCTGCAGAAGTTCTCGGGCCTGCCGGCGAACAAGGTGGTCGGCATGGCCGGCGTGCTGGATAGCGCCCGCTTCCGCTACTTCCTCGCCGAGGAGTTCAAGGTTTCGGTCGAGGACGTCACCGCCTTCGTGCTCGGCGGCCACGGCGATACCATGGTGCCGCTGACCCGCTACTCCACCGTCGCCGGCATCCCGCTGACCGATCTGGTCAAGCTCGGCTGGATCGAGGAGAAGCGCCTCGAGGAGATCGTCCAGCGCACCCGCGACGGCGGCGCCGAGGTGGTCAACCTGCTCAAGACCGGCTCCGCCTTCTACGCCCCCGCTGCGTCCGCGATCGTGATGGCCGAGAGCTACCTCCGCGACAAGAAGCGCGTCCTGCCGGCCGCCGCCATGCTCGACGGCCAGTACGGCATCAAGGGCCGCTACATCGGCGTGCCGATCGTCATTGGCGAGAACGGCGTCGAGCGCATCATCGAGATCGAACTGAACAAGGCCGAGCAGGCGATGCTCGACAAGTCGGTCGCGTCGGTCGAGGGTCTGGTCGAGGCCTGCGTCAAGATCGCTCCGGCGCTCGGCGCCTGATCCGAACCCCTGAGACAACAGCCCACAAGGCGGAACGTCATCAATGAATATTCACGAGTATCAGGCGAAGGCGGTGCTGAAGGAATTCGGCGCCCCCGTGTCCCGCGGCATCGCCATCTTCACCCCGGAAGAGGCTGAGGCCGCCGCCAAGGAACTCGGCGGCCCGCTCTGGGTCGTCAAGTCGCAGATCCATGCCGGCGGTCGCGGCAAGGGCAAGTTCAAGGAAGCCGCGGCCGGCGAGAAGGGCGGCGTCCGCCTCGCCAAGTCGATCGACGAGGTCAAGGCCTTCGCCGGCCAGATGCTCGGCAACACGCTGGTGACCATCCAGACCGGCCCCGAGGGCAAGCAGGTCAACCGCCTCTACATCGAGGACGGCTCGGACATCGAGAAGGAGTTTTACCTCTCGATCCTCGTCGACCGCGAGACCTCGCGCATCTCCTTCGTCGTCTCGACCGAAGGCGGCATGGATATCGAGGAAGTCGCCCATTCGACGCCCGAGAAGATCAAGTCCTTCTCCGTCGATCCGGCGACCGGCATCATGCCGCATCACGGCCTGACGGTCGCCAAGGCGCTCGGCCTTTCCGGCCCGCTCGCCAAGCAGGCGAACGACGTCGTGACGAAGCTCTACACGGCCTTCGTCGCCAAGGACATGGAGATGCTCGAGGTCAATCCTCTGATCGTCACCAAGGACGGCAATCTGAAGGTCCTCGACGCCAAGGTGTCGTTCGATTCGAACTCGCTTTATCGCCAGCCCGAGATGCTGGCGCTGCGCGACGAGACCGAGGAGGACGCCAAGGAGATCGAGGCGTCGAAGTATGACCTCGCCTATATCGCGCTCGACGGCTCGATCGGCTGCATGGTCAACGGCGCCGGCCTCGCCATGGCGACGCTGGACATCATCCAGCTCTACGGCGAGAGCCCGGCCAACTTCCTCGACGTCGGCGGCGGCGCTTCCGAGGAGAAGGTGACGGCGGCGTTCAAGATCATCACCTCCGACCCGAAAGTGAAGGGCATCCTCGTCAACATCTTCGGCGGCATCATGAAGTGCGACGTCATCGCGCGCGGCGTCATCGCCGCGGTGAAGGCGGTCGGCCTCCAGGTTCCGCTCGTCGTGCGCCTCGAGGGCACCAATGTCGAACTCGGCAAGCAGATCATCCGCGAGAGCGGCCTGAACGTGATCCCGGCCGACGACCTCGACGATGCTGCCCAGAAGATCGTCAAGGCCGTGAAGGAAGCCGCCTGATGTCCATCCTGATCGACAAGAACACCAAGCTCATCACCCAGGGCTTCACCGGCAAGAACGGCACGTTCCACTCGGAGCAGGCGCTCGCCTACGGCACCAAGCTGGTTGGCGGCACCTCGCCCGGCAAGGGCGGCCAGACGCATCTCGGCCTGCCGGTGTTCGACACCGTCGCCGAGGCGAAGGACGCCACCGGCGCCGACGCCTCCGTGATCTATGTGCCGCCGCCGGGCGCCGCCGACGCGATCTGCGAGGCGATCGACGCCGAGATCCCGCTGATCGTCTGCATCACCGAGGGCATTCCCGTCCTCGACATGGTGCGCGTCAAGCGCTCGCTCGTCGGCTCCAAGTCGCGCCTGATCGGCCCGAACTGCCCCGGCATCGTCACTGCCGACGCCTCGAAGATCGGCATCATGCCGGCCAACATCTTCAAGAAGGGCTCGGTCGGCATCGTCTCGCGCTCCGGCACGCTGACCTACGAGGCCGTGTTCCAGACGACCCAGGAAGGCCTCGGCCAGACGACGGCTGTCGGCATTGGCGGCGATCCGGTCAAGGGCACCGAGTTCATCGACATTTTGGAAATGTTCTTGGCCGATGATGAGACCCAGTCGATCGTCATGATCGGCGAGATCGGCGGCTCGGCCGAAGAGGACGCGGCGCAGTTCCTGGCCGATGAGGCGAAGCGCGGCCGCAAGAAGCCGATGGTTGGTTTCATCGCCGGCCGTACCGCCCCTCCGGGTCGTCGCATGGGCCATGCCGGTGCGATTATCTCGGGCGGCAAGGGCGGCGCCGAGGACAAGATCGCGGCCATGGAAGCGGCCGGCATCCGGGTGTCGCCGTCGCCGGCGCGCCTTGGAAAGACCTTGGTTGAGGTCTTGAAGGGATAAGTGGCAAGACCGACATTCCGGCTATCGGAATGTCGGTCTATTCAACAAGAGCGCGGCGCGTGGCCGCGCGACAAGGGAGAGAGGGGCGTGGCGCTCCTCAACCAGCATCATGTCACGCGAGCAAGCCAACGCGGCCTTTGCAACCTCATCCTTTCTGTATGGCGGCAATGCCAGCTATATCGAGGATCTGTACGCCCGCTATCAGAGCGATCCCGCCTCGGTCGATGCCGAGTGGCAGACGTTCTTTTCAGCGCTCAAGGATGATCCGAGGGCCGTGGTGGCGGAAGCGCGGGGCGCGACGTGGCAGCGGCCCGACTGGCCGCTGCACGCGAATGGCGAGCTCGTCTCGGCCCTCGACGGCAATTGGGGCCAGATCGAGAAGGTCGTCACCGACAAGCTGAAGGCGAAAGCCGCGGCGGCGCCGGCGGCCGGTGCCGGCCTCTCCGAGGCCGCGCTGCAGCAGGCGGCGCGCGATTCCGTCCGTGCCATCATGATGATCCGCGCCTATCGCATGCGTGGCCACCTGCATGCGGACCTGGACCCGCTGCATCTCGCCACTATCGGCGACCATGAGGAACTGCATCCCTCGAGCTATGGCTTCACCGAGGCCGATTACAGCCGCAAGATCTTCATCGACAACGTCCTCGGGCTCGAATTCGCCACCATCCCCGAGATGCTGGAGATCCTGAAGCGGACCTATTGCTCGACGCTCGGCGTCGAGTTCATGCACATTTCCGATCCGGTCGAGAAGGCCTGGATCCAGGAGCGCATCGAGGGCCCGGACAAGGCCATCACCTTCACCCCCGAGGGCAAGAAGGCGATCCTGAACAAGCTGATCGAGGCCGAGGGCTTCGAGAAGTTCCTTGACGTCAAGTACACCGGCACCAAGCGCTTCGGCCTCGACGGCGGCGAGGGCCTGATCCCCGCGCTGGAGCAGATCATCAAGCGCGGCGGCACGCTCGGCGTGCACGAGATCGTCGTCGGCATGGCGCATCGCGGCCGCCTGAACGTGCTCACCCAGGTGATGGGCAAGTCGCATCGCGCGCTGTTCCACGAGTTCAAGGGCGGTTCCTACGCGCCCGACGACGTCGAGGGCTCGGGCGACGTGAAGTACCATCTTGGTGCCTCTTCCGACCGTGAGTTCGACGGCAACAAGGTCCACCTGTCGCTGACCGCCAACCCGTCGCATCTCGAGATCGTCGATCCCGTCGTGCTCGGCAAGGCGCGCGCCAAGCAGGACCTGCACCAGGACTATATCCGCACCGGCACGCTGCCGCTGCTGATCCATGGCGACGCGGCCTTTGCCGGCCAGGGCGTCGTGGCGGAGTGCTTCGGCCTGTCGGGCCTGAAGGGGCATCGCACCGGCGGTTCGATCCACTTCATCGTCAACAACCAGATCGGCTTCACGACGAATCCGCGCTTCTCGCGTTCGTCGCCCTATCCCTCCGACGTCGCCAAGATGATCGAGGCGCCGATCTTCCACGTGAACGGCGACGATCCGGAAGCGGTCGTGTTCGCCGCCAAGATCGCGATCGAGTTCCGGCAGAAGTTCCACAAGCCGGTCGTCATCGACATGTTCTGCTACCGTCGCTTCGGTCACAACGAGGGCGACGAGCCGGGCTTCACCCAGCCGCTCATGTACAAGAACATCCGCAGCCATCCGGCGATCGTCGAGATCTACTCGTCGAAGCTGATCGCCGAGGGCCTGATGACGGCGGAGGAGGTCGAGGCGGCGAAGGCGGCCTGGCGTTCGCGCCTCGAGGTCGAGTTCGAGGCCGGCCAGTCCTACAAGCCGAACAAGGCCGATTGGCTCGACGGCGCCTGGGCGGGCCTCAAGGCGGCCGCCGCCGACGACGAGCCGCGCCGCGGCAAGACCGGCGTCGAGATCGACAAGCTGAAGGCGCTGGGCGCCAAGCTGACCGAGGTGCCGGCCGGTTTCCACGTCCATCGCACGGTCCAGCGCTTCCTCGACAATCGCAAGAAGGCGATCGAGAGCGGCAACGGCATCGACTGGGCGACTGCCGAGGCGCTCGCGTTCGCGACGCTCGCCGATGATGGCCATCCGATCCGCCTGTCGGGCCAGGATTGCGAGCGCGGCACCTTCTCGCAGCGCCATTCGGTGCTCTACGACCAGGAGAACGAGGAGCGCTTCATCCCGCTCAACAATCTCCGCGAAGGCCAGGCCCGCTACGAGGTCATCAACTCGATGCTCTCGGAAGAGGCGGTGCTCGGCTTCGAGTATGGCTACTCGCTGTCGGAGCCGAACGCGCTGACGCTGTGGGAGGCCCAGTTCGGCGACTTCGCCAATGGCGCCCAGGTGGTGTTCGACCAGTTCATCTCGTCGGGCGAGCGCAAGTGGCTGCGCATGTCGGGCCTCGTCTGCCTGCTGCCGCACGGCTATGAGGGCCAGGGTCCGGAGCACTCCTCCGCCCGCCTCGAGCGCTTCCTGCAGATGTGCGCGGAAGACAACATGCAGGTCGCCAACGTCACGACGCCGGCGAACTACTTCCACATCCTGCGCCGGCAGCTGAAGCGCGACATCCGCAAGCCGCTGATCCTGATGACGCCGAAGTCGCTGCTGCGCCACAAGCGCGCCGTGTCGACGCTGGCCCAGCTCGGTCCGGACTCGTCGTTCCATCGCCTGCTCTGGGACGATGCCGAGTTCCTCAAGAACGAGCCGATCCAGCTCGTCGCCGACGAGCGCATCCGCCGCGTCGTGCTCTCGACCGGCAAGGTCTATTACGACCTCTACGAGGAGCGCGAGAAGCGCGGCATCAACGACGTGTATCTGCTGCGCGTCGAGCAGCTCTATCCGTTCCCGCTCAAGGCGCTGGTTCAGGAGCTGTCGCGCTTCAAGAACGCCGAGGTTGTCTGGTGCCAGGAAGAGCCGAAGAACATGGGCTCCTGGTCGCATGTCGATCCGTATCTGGAGTGGGTGCTCGGTCAGGTCGGCGGCAAGTCGACCCGCGCCCGCTACACGGGACGGCCGGCTTCGGCGGCGACCGCGACCGGCCTGATGTCCAAGCATCTCGCCCAATTGAACGCCTTCCTCGAAGACGCCCTCGGATAACCCCCAAGCCGGTGCCCCTCTGGGCGCCGGCGTCCATTTTCATCAAGAACGTCCACCCAAGTTCGAACGGTAAGAGACCAAGCCATGGCAACCGAAATCCGCGTCCCGACCCTGGGCGAGTCCGTGACCGAGGCGACGATTGGACGGTGGTTCAAGAAAGTCGGCGAGGCCGTCGCGGCCGATGAGCCCGTGGTCGAGCTCGAGACCGACAAGGTCACCATCGAGGTTCCGGCGCCGTCGGCCGGCGTGATCGAGGCCGTGGCCGCCAAGGATGGCGACACCGTCGGCGTCGGTGCGCTGCTCGGCACGATCGCCGCGTCCGGCGCTGCCGCCGCGCCCGCCAAGGCCGAGGCTCCGAAGGCCGCCGCTCCCGCCGCCGCGGCGCCGGCCGCCGCTCCCGCCAAGTCGGCCGCCGCCGACGCCAACGGCCCGGCCGTCGCCAAGCTCGCCGCCGAGAGCGGCGTCGACGTCGCCGGCGTCGCGGGCACCGGCAAGGATGGCCGCGTCACCAAGGGTGACCTGCTTGGCGCCATCGCCGGCGGCGCCACCGCCCCGGCCCCGGCCGCTCCGGTTCAGGTCCGCGCCCCGGTCTCGGCCGACGACGCTTCGCGCGAAGAGCGCGTCCGCATGACCAAGCTGCGCCAGACCATCGCGCGCCGCCTGAAGGACGCGCAGAATACCGCCGCGATGCTGACCACGTTCAACGAGGTCGACATGGGCGCCGTGATGGCGCTGCGCGCGCAATACAAGGATCTGTTCGAGAAGAAGCACGGCGTGAAGCTCGGCTTCATGAGCTTCTTCACCAAGGCCGTGATCCAGGCGCTGAAGGAAATCCCGGCGGTCAACGCCGAGATCGACGGCACCGACCTGATCTACAAGAACTACTACAACATCGGCATCGCCGTCGGCACCGACAAGGGCCTCGTCGTGCCGGTGCTGCGCGACGCCGACCAGCTGTCGCTCGCCGGCATCGAGAAGACGATCGCCGGCCTCGGCAAGCGCGCCCGTGACGGCCAGCTCAAGATCGACGAGATGCAGGGCGGCACCTTCACCATCACCAATGGCGGCATCTACGGTTCGCTGATGTCGACGCCGATCCTGAACGCGCCGCAGTCGGGCATCCTCGGCATGCACAAGATCCAGGAGCGGCCGATGGTTGTCGGCGGCAAGATCGAGATCCGCCCGATGATGTATCTGGCGCTGTCCTACGATCACCGCATCGTCGACGGCAAGGAAGCCGTGACCTTCCTGGTGCGCGTCAAGGAGTGCCTGGAGGATCCGCAGCGCCTCGTGCTCGATCTCTGATCGCGCGGACGGAACCGAAATGGCTTTCGTCCCCCAACCCCCGGCGGCCCCGGCGCGCTTCCGCGCTCCGGGCCGGTTGCTGGTGGCGGGGGCGGATGCCCGCGAATGTGGCGCGCCCTTTCCGGGCGCGCTTTTCCATCAAGCCGGCCGGAGCAACGGACAGGCGCGCGCCGCGCCACCGCCACGCCTCCGGCCATTTTCATTTGCGCGGAATGCGCCGCTGGCTAACGCCTAAAATCGTTCGGGAGTCCCCATGTCCTACGATCTCATCGTCATCGGTTCCGGTCCGGGTGGCTATGTCTGCGCCGTCAAGGCCGCGCAGCTCGGGCTGAAGGTCGCCGTCGTCGAGAAGCGGGCCACCTATGGCGGCACCTGCCTGAATATCGGCTGCATCCCGTCCAAGGCGCTGCTGCACGCCTCCGAGATGTTCGAGGAAGTCGACCATCTCGACAAGCTCGGCATCAAGGTCGCCAAGCCGAAGCTCGACCTCGCCGGCATGCTGGCGCACAAGGACGCGACGGTGAAGTCGAATGTCGACGGCGTCGCCTACCTGTTCAAGAAGAACAAGATCGACGGCCATATCGGCACCGGCTCGGTCGCCGCGCCCGGCAAGGTCGTCGTCACCAAGGAAGACGGCAGCACCGAGACCCTGGAGACCAAGGCGATCGTCATCGCCACCGGTTCGGACTCGGCCCCGCTGCCCGGCGTCGAGATCGACGAGAAGCGCGTCGTCACCTCGACCGGCGCGCTCGAGCTCTCGAAGGTGCCGTCGAAGCTGGTCGTCGTCGGCGCCGGCGTCATCGGCCTCGAACTCGGCTCGGTCTGGCGCCGCCTCGGCGCCGAGGTGACCGTGGTCGAGTTCCTCGACCGTATCCTGCCGGGTATGGATGGCGAGGTCGCCAAGCAGTTCCAGCGCATGCTGGAAAAGCAGGGCTTCGCCTTCAAGCTCGGCACCAAGGTCAGCGCCGTCGACACCAGCGGCAAGACGCTGAAGGTGACGGTCGAGCCGGCCAAGGGTGAGGCCGCCGCCGAGACGATCGAGGCCGACGTGGTCCTGGTGGCGATCGGCCGCCGGCCCTTCACCGAGGGCCTCGGCCTGGAGGCGGCCGGCGTGGAACTGGACGAGCGCAAGCGCGTCAAGGTCGACGGCCACTACCAGACCAACGTTCCCGGCATCTACGCGATCGGCGATGTCATCGCCGGCCCGATGCTGGCGCACAAGGCCGAGGACGAGGGTGTCGCGGTCGCCGAGATCCTCGCCGGTCAGGCCGGCCACGTGAATTATGACGCCATTCCGGGCGTGGTCTACACGAGCCCTGAGGTCGCCACCGTCGGCAAGACCGAGGAAGAGCTGAAGGCCGCCGGCATCGCCTACAAGGTCGGCAAGTTTCCCTTCTCGGCGAACGGCCGCGCCCGCGCCATGCTGGCGACCGACGGCTTCGTCAAGATCCTGGCGGATGCCGCGACCGACCGCCTGCTCGGCGCGCATATCGTCGGCAAGGGCGCCGGCGAGATGATCCACGAGGTGGTCGTGCTGATGGAGTTCGCCGGCTCTGCCGAGGATCTCGGCCGCTCGACCCACGCGCATCCGACCATGTCGGAATCGATCAAGGAAGCGGCGCTCGCCGCCTGGTTCAAGCCGATCCACATGTGAGGCGCTTCCCCTCTCGCCGAGGGAGAGGGGACGGAAGGGGCGATCGACTGGGAACGATCGTCACGGACAACAGAAAGCCGGCGCCCCCTCTCGGTGGCGCCGGCTCTTTTCGTTTCAGGCGTCAGGTGAGCGGCTTCTGCTTAGTCTCGACGTCGATCGCCGCGGTGGCGAGGGCGCCGAGCAGCAGGATCAGCGCGAACAGGCCGAGCGCGACGTTGAAGGAATAGGCGACGATGGCGCCGACGAGGGTCGGCGCCAGCAGGCCGCCAAGCCGCGCCATGGCTCCGGCGAGGCCCATGCCGCTGGCCCTGAGCGGCGTCGGATAGAGTTCCGGCGTGAAGGCGTAGAGCGCGCCCCAGGTGCCGAGCAGGGCGAAGCTCATCAGCATCATCGCCGCGCCGATCCACATCGGGTCGGCCAGCACGGCGTAGAGGAAGCAGCCGGCGGCCGAGAGCAGCAGGAAGGCAATCAGCGTCGGCTTGCGGCCCCAGCGTTCGACGCCATAGGCGGCGAGCGCGTAGCCGGGGATCTGGGCCAGCGCCAGCAGCACGAGGAAGCCGTAGCCGCGCAGATAGCCGTAGCCTTCGCCGCCGGAAACCAGCTTGCCGGGCAGCCAGACGAAGATGCCGTAATAGGAGATCGACACCAGCAGCCAGGCCGCGAGGATCAGCCAGGAGCGGCGGGCATAGGGCCCGGCGAAGATCGCCGACAGCGGCAGCCTCGGCTCGCGCGTCTCGGTCAGCTTTCCGGCGAGCACCGGCTTGCCGTTGGTGGTGGCGATCTGGTCGAGCACCTTTTTCGCCTCGTTGGCGCGGCCGGTGCGCAGCAGGTAGAAGGGCGATTCCGGCACCCAGAAGCGCAGCGCCAGTCCGACCAGGGCCGGCAGCGCCGTGATGACGAAGATGAAGCGCCAGGCGTCGCCCATCTCGTTGACGGCGGCGTACCAGGCGGCGAGCGCCACGATCACGGTGCCGACGGCCCAGAAGCCCTCGAGGCCGACGAGCCAGCGGCCGCGCCGATTGGCGGGCAGGAACTCGGCCATCATGGCGTAGTCGACGGGCAGCGTCCCGCCGACGGCGAGGCCGGTCAGGAAGCGGAACACCAGGAGCATGGTGAAATCGGACGCGAAGGCGGAGGCGAGGCCGAACAGCGCGTCCATCAGCACGGTGATGATCAGGAGGTTGCGGCGGCCGATGCGGTCGGCGAGGCGCCCGAAGGCGGCGGCGCCGATCAGCATGCCGACGAAGAAGATCGTGCCGGTCTGCAGCGCTACCGGCAGGCTGAGCCCGAAGGTCTTGGCGATCGAGGGCGCCGTGAAGCCGATCGACAGCACCTGCATGGCGTCGGCCGTCCAGACGAGGCCGAATATCAGGAACAGACGTCGCTGGAACGAGCCCGTCCCGGCGGCGTTCAGAGCCTCGTCAATGGTAAGATTCCGCATTCCTCTGATCCCCCGTCTCTGCACCGCGAATCGGCGCCCCTCGGACGTTGCGTCAATCCGACAGGTCGGGGACGAGACCAAATCAACATTGGTTTCATCGTGAAAGATCCTTGTCGCGGCGCAGCATTTTTCGCTGCCTCGGGCCTTGATCCCGGCGTCCCGACCCCTTAACCAGACCGGCCCCTCACGGAGTCCTCGATCATGACAGCCTGCGGCCTCGATTTCGGCACGTCCAACACCACGCTCGGCGTGTCGTCGGCGGACGGGCCCGCGCTGGTCGCGCTGGAGGGCGAAAGCGTCACCATTCCGAGCGCGATCTTCTACACGCCGGACGGGCTGCCGCCGACGGTCGGCCGCGCCGCCATCCGCGCCTATGTCGACGGCACGAGCGGGCGCCTGATGCGCAGCCTGAAATCCGTGCTCGGCAGTTCGCTGATCGACGAGGCGACGCAGGTCGGTCGCGGCCGCGTCGGCTTCCGCAGCGTGATCGCCCAGTTCGTCTCGATCACCCGCCGGCGCGCCGAGGCGGCGACGGGGCTTTCGATCGACGCGGTCGTGCATGGCCGCCCCGTGCATTTCGTCGACGGCGACCCGGAAGGCGATCGCAAGGCCGAGGCGGCGCTCGAGGCGATCGCGCAGGAGGTCGGCTTCCGGCACATCTCCTTCCAGTACGAGCCGATCGCCGCGGCGCTCGACTATGAGCGCCAGGTTCGCGACGAGGAAATCGCGCTGATCGCCGACATCGGCGGCGGCACGTCCGACTTCTCGATCGTCCGCCTCGGCCCGTCGCGTCGAAACAAGGCCGACCGGCTCGACGACATCCTGGCCAATGACGGCATCCGCGTCGGCGGCACCGATTTCGACCACTATCTCAGCATGGGCACGGCGATGCCGCTGCTCGGTTTCGGCACCGGCATGAAGCGGGCCGGCCTGCCGGTGCCATCCGGCTATTACCATGACCTCGCCACCTGGTCCTCGATCAACAGGCTCTACGAGCGCGGCGTGATGCAGCAACTGCACGAGGTCCGGCGCGAGGCGCGGCATCCGGAACTGATCGAGCGGCTGATCCATGTCGTCGAGGAGCATGGCGGCCACCGGCTGGCGATCGACATCGAGGCGGCCAAGATCGCGCTTTCGGACGAGCCGCAGGTCCAGGTTCTGCTCGGCTGGATCGAGGGCGGCCTCGCCATGTCGGTCGATCGCGCCGTGCTGGTCGACAAGACCCGAGGCCTCGCCGACCGGATCGCGGCGCGGATCGACGATTGCCTGCGCGATGCCGGTCTGACGCGGGAGGGCATCGATGCGGTGTTCCTGACCGGCGGCTCGACCCGCCTCGCCCATGTCCACGCGGCGATCCTCGGCACGGTCCCGGGCGCGCGCGTCGTCGACGGCGACACCTTCGGCTCGGTCGGCACCGGCCTCACCATCGAGGCCATGAACCGCTACGGCGCCGTCGCAGCCTGATCGTCGCTGCCAAGCGGCGTCAGCAGCACCAGCTTGATGTCGGGGTGGCGGGCGAGTAGGAACGTCGCCTGCTCGTAGCGCAGGAAGCCGTCTGCCGGATGGTCGAAGGTGCGCAGGCCGCCCTCGCGGTCGACGACGGCATGGGCCTCCCAGGCCTCGGCGAAGAAGGCGCTGGCACGGATGAGTTCCTCGACGAGCGCCCGCATTTCGGGCGATTCGAGATGGCGGCTGTAATCGGCCCGGAACTCCGCCGCGACGCGCTGCGCGCGTGTTTCCCAGTCGTGGATGACGCGGCGCGCCAGCGGCGCGCGGAAGATGTAGCGCAGCAGATTGTTTTCACATGAAACGGTTTCGCCGCCGACCGTTGGCGTGCCGGCGACCGGAGCGCCGTCGAGCCAGCCGGTGAAGAGGCGCGCCGCGGCGGCGTTCCAGGCGATCGCCGTCCAGGCGCGGTCGAGCACATAGGCGGGCGTCGGCAGCGCCTCCAGCGTGGCGGCGAGACCGGCGGGGAGGGCATTCGCGCCGTGGTCCTCGGCCGCCAGCGGATCGCGCCGTCCGCCGAGGTCGAACAGATAGGCGCGCTCGGCCGGCGTCAGCCGCATCACGCGCGCGAGTCGCGCCAGCGCGTTGGCCGAGACGGCGATGTCGCGGCCCTGCTCGATCCAGCTCAGCCAGGTGGCGCCGACGCCGGAAAGCTGCGCCAGCTCCTCGCGCCTCAGGCCCGGCGTCCGCCGGCGCGCGCCCGGCTCCAGTCCGAACATGGCCGGCTGCAGGCGCTCGCGATGGGCGCGGACGAATTCGCCCAGCTCGCGCCGGCGGACGGTCTCTGTTTCCAGGATCATGGTAGCATTTATACCAGGATAAACTTGGATCTGGTACGGGTTTATCGGCGCTGGCAATGACGCTTCCGACGGTCGATGATCACCACCGACAAGATCGACCGCGCGGAAAGCAGCCATGACCCAATCGATGGAAGATAACGCTGCCGCGCGCCAGAGCCATGAGGCCCTGGTCGTGCAGCAATTCGGCTCCCAGGCTTCGGCCTATGTCGCGAGCGCCGTGCATGCCGCCGGCGACGATCTCGGCCAGATGGTCGCGATCGCCGGCCGGAATCCCGGCGCGAAGGCGCTGGATCTCGGCTGCGGCGGCGGCCATGTCAGCTACGGTGTCGCGCCGGTTGTGGCGTCCGTGGTCGCCTACGACCTGTCGGCCGAGATGCTGGCGGCCGTGGTCGCGGAGGCGGAGCGCCGGGGACTGGGCAATCTCACGACGCAACAAGGCGCGGCCGAAGCGATGCCCTTCGCGGACGGGTCGTTCGACGTCGTGCTGTCGCGCTATTCGGCGCATCACTGGCAGGATGTCCGCAAGGGGGTTCGCGAGGCGCGTCGAGTCTTGCGCACCGGCGGGACCGCCGTGATCTCCGACATCATCGCGCCGGAGCACGCGGCCTCGGACACCTTCCTGCAGACCTTCGAGATGCTGCGCGATCCATCTCATGTGCGGGACTATTCGACCACGGAATGGGTTGGGATCGCGGCCGATGCCGGCTTCGCCGTCACCGGCGTGACGCGCCGCCGCCTGCCGCTCGATTTCGACGCCTGGGTTGGTCGCATGCGCACGCCCGAAGTTCAGGTCGCGGCGATCCGGGCCCTGCAGGCGGCGATGTCGGAGCAGGTCCGCCGGCATTTCGAGATCGCGGCGGACGGATCCTTCGTGATCGACCAGGTCGTGTTCGAGCTGGTGGCGGTGTAGGGGGCGGCGGGCCAATCGACCGGCTCGTTGCTCAGCCCGCCCGGTTGCCGTCGGAGCGCGGATGCGCGCTCTCGAAGGCGGCGAGCAGCCGCTCCATGTCGACGGCGGTATAGACCTGCGTCGTCGACAGGCTGGCGTGGCCCAGAAGCTCCTGGATGGCGCGCAGATCGCCGCCATTGGCGAGCAGATGCGTCGCGAAGGAATGGCGGAGCGCGTGCGGCGTCGCGCTGTCGGCAAGGCCGAGCGCGCCGCGCAGCCGCGCCATGGCGAGCTGGACGATCCGCGCCTTGAGCGGGCCGCCGCGCACGCCGAGGAAGAGCGGTCCTTCCGGCTTGGATTGCGACGGCGCGAGGCGGAGATACTCCGCCACCGCCTCGGCCACCACCGGCAGCACGGGCACCAGCCGCGTCTTGCCGCCCTTGCCGGTGACGCGCAGTGTCGCGCCCGGATCGAGCGGCGCGTCGGCGCGGCGAATGCCGAGCGCCTCCGAGATGCGCAGGCCCGAGCCGTAGCAGAGCGCCAGCACTGCGGCGTTGCGCGCCGCCACCCAGGGCTCCTCGTCGAGTTGCTCGTCTGCGTCGACGACGCGCAGCGCCGCGGGCGCGGCGAGCGGGCGGGGGAGCGTCTTCGGCTGGCGCGGCGCGCGCATGGCGCGGAAGGCGGCGCCATTGGCGAGGCCCTCGCGCTCCAGGAAACCAATGAACGACCGGATGCCGGCGAGCCCGCGCGCCAGCGTGCGCGGGCCGGCGCCGGCAGAGCGGCGCGTCGCCATGAAGCCGCGCAGGTCCGCCGTCCGCAGGCCGGCGATGTCGGCGACAGCGGGCGGACCGCCGAGATGCGTCGTCAGGAAGGACAGGAACTGGTCGAGGTCGCGCGAATAGGCTTCGAGCGTCTTCGGCGACAGTCGTTTCTCGCCGCGCAGATGCTCGCCCCACGCCTCGATCTGGTCGAGCGTGTCGCGGGCGGCGATGACGAGCGGCGGCGCGGAGGACATGGGGCCATTCGACGCCATCATGGTTGATGGCGGGTTAAGGAAGGCACTCTGCTAGAGCGGCAGCGGCTCGGAAAAATGCAGCACCTCGGGGAAGGGCTCGTAGAAATCGTGCAGCAGTTCCTTCCAGCGCTGGTACCGATCGGAGCGGCGGAAGCCGGGGTCGTGGTCGGTGACTGTCTCCCAGCGCACCAGCAGGAGATAGGTGCCGACCTGCTCGACCGCGGGTCGGACCTCGAGGCCGAGGAAGCCGGGGCTGGCTGCGATCAGCGGCGCGGCCTCGGCCATCGCGGTCTCGAAGGCCGCAAATCGGCCGGGCTTCACGTTGAGAAGGGCATGTTCGAGGATCATGGGCTCATCCGCTTGAGTGAGGGGCTCCTTATGGGTCAAGAACATCTCTGACCGCTGCGTCGTTCCGGGGATTCGCATTGGAACTGGGCCGTACCGTGTCCGTGTTGCTGCCGCTGGCGGTGGACGGACCCTATACCTACAAGGTTCCGGCCGGTCTCGACCTGGCGCCGGGCGACATCGTGCGCGTGCCGCTCGGGCCGCGCGAGATGATCGGCGCGGTCTGGGACGATCCGGTCGACCCTTCCGTCGGCCACAACCGGCTGCGCGCCGTGCTGCATCGCTATGAGTCGCCGCCGCTCGATCCGACCCTGCGCAAGTTCGTCGACTGGGTCGCGTCCTACACGCTGACCCAGCGCGGCATGGTGCTCAGGATGGTGCTGCGCGCGCCCGACGCGCTGGAGCCGCCGCGCGCCGTGCCGGCGCTACGCCTTTCCGGCAAGGTGCCCGACCGCATGACGGCGGCGCGCCAGCGGGTGCTCGACGCGCTCGCCGGCGGCGAGCCGATGCCGAAGAGCGCCGTCGCCGGCTTCGCGTCCGTCTCTTCCAGCGTGGTGAATGGGCTGGTCGAGCAGGGCGTGCTCGATCTGGTCGAGCTGCCGCCGCCAGCCCTGACCGAACCGCCAGAACCCGACCATGCGCGCCCGACCTTCGATCCCGGCCAGGCCGATGCCGCGGCGATCCTGCGCGAGGCGGTGGCGGCGAAGGCCTTCTCGGTGTCGCTGATCGACGGCGTCACCGGTTCGGGCAAGACGGAGGTCTATTTCGAGGCGCTGGCGGAAACGTTGCGCGCCGGCCGGCAGGCGCTGGTGCTGCTGCCGGAAATCGCGCTCACCGGCGACTTCCTCGACCGATTCGCCCGTCGTTTCGGCCACCGCCCGGCCGAATGGCACTCGGAGATGCAGCCCCGGGCGCGCGAACGCGTCTGGCGCGGCGTTGCCACGGGCGAGGTGCAGGCCGTCGTCGGCGCCCGCTCGGCGCTGTTCCTGCCCTTCCGCGATCTCGCCCTCGTCGTCGTCGACGAGGAGCACGACACCGCCTACAAGCAGGAGGAGGGCGTCATCTACAATGCCCGCGACATGGCGGTGGTGCGCGGCCATCTCGGCGGCTTCCCGGTCGTGCTCGCCTCGGCGACACCGTCGATCGAGAGCCGGGTCAATGCCGACCAGGGGCGCTACCGGCGCATCGTGCTGTCGGCGCGCTACGCTGCCGCAAAACTGCCGGAAATCACCCCGGTCGACCTCCGCATCGATCCGCCGCAGCGTGGCGAATTCCTGGCGCCTTCGCTGATCCAGGCGATCGGCGAGACCATCGCCGCCAAGGGCCAGGCGCTGCTCTTCCTCAACCGGCGCGGCTACGCGCCGCTGACGCTCTGCCGGTCGTGCGGCCATCGCTTCCAGTGTCCGAACTGCTCGACCTGGCTGGTCGATCACCGGTTCCGGGGCCAGCTCGTCTGCCACCATTGCGGCCATCACGAGCACCGGCCGGACCGCTGCCCGGTCTGCGATGCCGAGGACAGCCTGGTTGCCTGCGGACCGGGAGTCGAGCGCGTGGCGGAGGAAGTGGCGAAGCACTTTCCGGAGGCGCGACGAATCATCCTGTCGAGCGACCTGCTCGGCGGGGTCAAGCGCATGCGGCAGGAACTCGACACCATCCGCGACGGCGGCGCCGACATCATCATCGGCACGCAGCTGGTGGCCAAGGGCCACAATTTCCCGCTGCTGGCGCTGGTCGGCGTCGTCGACGCGGATCTCGGCCTCGCGCATGGCGATCCGCGCGCCGCCGAGCGCACCTTCCAGCTGCTGGCGCAGGTCACGGGCCGCGCCGGACGCGCCGGCGGCGACAGCCGGGCGCTGCTGCAGACCTATGCGCCGGAGCATCCGGTCATCGCCGCGATCGCGTCCGGCGACCGCGAGGCGTTCTACGCGCGCGAGATCGAGGCGCGCCGCGTCGCCGTTCTGCCGCCCTTCGGCCGGCTCGCCGGCATCATCGTCTCGGCCGCCGACCGGGCGAGTTCCTACGGCTATGCGATGGCGCTGCGTCGCGCGGCGCCGGAGAGCGGGCCCGTCATGGTGCTCGGACCGTCGGAGGCGCCGCTCGCCGTGCTACGCGGCCGGCACCGCTTCCGCCTGCTCGTCCAGGCGCCGCGGGCCGTCGACTTGCAAGGCTTCCTGCGCGACTGGCTGGCGGAGGCGCCGCCTGTGCGCGGCAGTCTCAGGGTCCAGGTCGACATCGATCCGCAGAGCTTCCTCTGACCCGGATCGGCGCGGCGCCGGGATTTCTGGACGATTCAGGACACCCGCCTTGTTGCGAGTCGCCGGATGCTGTGCTAACGAACGCGCGGCTTCGGGGAATGCCGTTTTTGACGGTATCCAACCGATAGAAAAATCTTCAATACGTTCAAGGCGTTGCGTGCAGCTCCCGGATGAACCCGGAAGTGGGGGCGCGTCACAGAGCGAGGATCAGGTGGCAGAAGACAAAACTCTCGTATCAGGGGTCGCCGAGCGCTACGCGACGGCATTGTTTGATCTGGCCCTCGAGAGCGGCGCGATCGACGCCGTCGATGCCGATCTGTCCCGTTTTTCGGCCCTGCTGAGGGAGAGCGACGATCTCGTTCGCCTCGTCCAGAGCCCGGTTTTCGCGGCTGAGGACCAGCTCCGCGCCATCTCGGCGATCCTGGCCAAGGCGGAGATCGGCGGCCTGGTCGGCAACTTCGTCAAGGTTGCCGCCAGCAACCGCCGCCTGTTCGCCGTTCCGGGCATGATCGCTGGCTTCCGCCAGCTTCTTGCCAAGCACCGCGGCGAGGTCACCGCCGAGGTGATGAGCGCCGAGGCGCTGTCCGATGCCCAGGTCACGGCGCTCAAGGAAGCGCTCAAGGCCCAGATCGGCAAGGACGTCACGCTTTCTTCGCAAGTCGATCCGGCATTGATCGGCGGACTGGTCGTCAAGGTCGGTAGCCGCATGATCGATACGTCGGTTCGTTCCAAACTCAATTCACTCAAGATCGCCATGAAAGAGGTCGGCTGATGGACATCCGCGCCGCTGAAATCTCCGCAATCCTCAAGGAGCAGATCAAGAATTTCGGCTCCGAGGCTCAGGTTTCCGAAGTCGGACAGGTTCTGTCGGTCGGCGACGGTATTGCCCGCGTCTATGGTCTGGACAATGTCCAGGCCGGCGAGATGGTCGAGTTCCCGGGTGGTACCCGCGGAATGGCCCTCAATCTCGAGACCGACAATGTCGGCGTCGTGATCTTTGGTTCCGACCGCGACATCGCCGAGGGCGACACGGTCAAGCGCACCAGCGCCATCGTGGACGTGCCGGTCGGCAAGGGTCTGCTCGGCCGCGTCGTCGACGCGCTCGGCAATCCGATCGACGGCAAGGGCCCGATCGAGTTCACCGAGCGCCGCCGCGTCGACGTCAAGGCACCGGGCATCATCCCGCGCAAGTCGGTGCATGAGCCGATGCAGACGGGCCTCAAGGCCATCGACGCCATGATCCCGATCGGTCGTGGCCAGCGCGAGCTGATCATCGGCGATCGCCAGACCGGCAAGACGGCCGTGGCGCTCGACGCCATCCTGAACCAGAAGTCGGTCAACGACACGGGCGACGAGTCGAAGAAGCTCTATTGCGTCTACGTCGCCATCGGCCAGAAGCGGTCGACCGTCGCGCAGTTCGTGAAGGTGCTCGAGGAGCGCGGCGCGCTCGAATATTCGATCATCATCGCCGCCACGGCTTCCGACCCGGCCCCGATGCAGTACCTGGCCCCGATGTCCGGCTGCGCCATGGGCGAGTTCTTCCGCGACAACGGCATGCACGCCCTGATCGTCTATGACGATCTGTCGAAGCAGGCTGTCGCCTACCGCCAGATGTCGCTTCTGCTGCGCCGCCCGCCGGGCCGCGAAGCCTATCCGGGCGACGTGTTCTACCTGCATTCCCGCCTGCTCGAGCGCGCCGCCAAGCTCAACGACGACAACGGCAATGGCTCGCTGACGGCCCTGCCGATCATCGAGACCCAGGCGAACGACGTGTCGGCCTACATCCCGACCAACGTGATCTCGATCACCGACGGCCAGATCTTCCTTGAGACGGATCTGTTCTACCAGGGCATCCGCCCGGCGGTGAACGTCGGTCTGTCGGTGTCGCGCGTCGGTTCCGCCGCGCAGATCAAGGCGATGAAGCAGGTTGCCGGCCCGATCAAGGGCGAGCTGTCGCAGTACCGCGAAATGGCGGCTTTCGCCCAGTTCGGCTCGGATCTCGACGCCACGACGCAGAAGCTGCTCAACCGCGGCGCCCGCCTGACCGAACTCCTGAAGCAGCAGCAGTTCTCGCCGCTGAAGGTCGAGGAGCAGGTGGCGGTGATCTTCGCCGGCGTGAACGGCTATCTCGACGCGATCCCGGTCAACAAGGTCGGCGCCTTCGAGGCGGGCCTGCTGGCCGTGCTCCGCACCGAGCACAAGGCCCTTCTCGACGGCATCCGCGACAAGCGCGAGCTGAACGATGAATTCCGCGCGCAGCTCAAGTCCGCTCTGGACGGCTTCGCCAAGAATTTCGCCTGAATCCAGGTCTGAACCGGGCCGCCGCGCGCGGCCCGGATTCCAGTCCGACCGACAGGGACGCTCATGCCGAGCCTTAAGGAACTAAAAAATCGCATCGCTTCGGTGAAGGCGACGCAGAAAATCACCAAGGCGATGCAGATGGTCGCCGCGGCGAAGCTGCGTCGCGCCCAGGCTGCTGCGGAAGCCGCGCGCCCCTATGCGGAGCGCATGAACGCCGTGCTCGCCAATGTGGCGGCCGGCGTCAGCACGGATGACGGGCCGAAGCTCCTGGCGGGCACCGGCTCCGACCAGACGCATCTCCTCGTCGTCTGCACGGCCGAGCGCGGCCTGTGCGGCGCCTTCAACTCGTCGATCGCCCGTCTCGCCCGCGAGCACGCCCAGCGGCTGCTGCGCGAAGGCAAGACGGTCAAGATCCTCTGCGTCGGCAAGAAGGGCTATGACGTCCTTCGTCGCCAGTTCCAGGACGAGATCATCGAGCTGATCGAGCTGCGCAACGTCAAGCAGATCGGCTTCGCCGATGCCGAGGCGATCGGCCGCAAGCTGCTGAAGCTCTATGAAGACGGCCAGTTCGACGTCGCGACGCTGTTCTTCGCCAAGTTCCGCTCGGTGATCCAGCAGATCCCGACGGCGCAGCAAGTGATCCCGGCCCAGGTCCCCGAGGCCGATGCCGGCGCCGTGGCGGCGAACTACGAGTACGAGCCGAACGAGGCGGCGATCCTGGAGGATCTGCTGCCGCGCAACGTGTCGGTCCAGGTTCTGGCGGCCCTCCTCGAGAACGTGGCGTCCGAGATGGGCGCCAAGATGTCGGCGATGGACAGCGCCACGCGCAACGCAGGCGAGATGATCAAGAAGTACACGCTCCGCTACAACCGGACGCGCCAGGCGATGATCACCAAGGAACTGATCGAGATCATTTCGGGCGCCGAGGCGCTCTGACCGGATTTTTGGAAGGTTGAACACCATGGCGAACACCAATCAGCAGGCCGGCACCGGCCGCGTCACCCAGGTCATCGGCGCCGTCGTCGACGTGCAGTTCGAAGGCCATCTGCCCGCGATCCTGAACGCGCTCGAGACCGACAACAACGGCAACCGCCTCGTCCTCGAGGTCGCGCAGCATCTCGGCGAGAACACCGTCCGCTGCATCGCCATGGACGTGTCGGAGGGCCTTGTCCGCGGCCAGAGGGTCACGGATCTCGGCAGCCCGATCCAGGTTCCGGTCGGCGCCGGCACGCTTGGCCGCATCATGAACGTGATCGGCGAGCCGATCGACGAAGCCGGCCCGGTCGAGGCCGAGGGCCTGCGGCCGATCCACGCGCCCGCGCCTTCCTATGCGGAGCAGGCGACGTCGGCCGACATCCTCGTCACCGGCATCAAGGTCGTCGACCTCCTCGCGCCCTACTCCAAGGGCGGTAAGGTCGGCCTGTTCGGCGGCGCCGGCGTGGGCAAGACGGTTCTGATCCAGGAACTGATCAACAACGTCGCCAAGGTGCATGGCGGTTACTCGGTGTTCGCCGGCGTCGGCGAGCGCACCCGCGAGGGCAACGACCTCTACCACGAGTTCATCGACGCCAAGGTGAACGCCGATCCGCATAATCCGGACCCGGCCGTCAAGTCGAAGTGCGCCCTCGTGTTCGGCCAGATGAACGAGCCGCCGGGCGCCCGCGCCCGCGTCGCGCTGACCGGCCTGACCGTCGCCGAGCATTTCCGCGACCAGGGCCAGGACGTGCTGTTCTTCGTCGACAACATCTTCCGCTTCACCCAGGCGGGTTCGGAAGTGTCGGCGCTGCTCGGCCGCATTCCCTCGGCGGTGGGCTACCAGCCGACGCTCGCGACCGACATGGGCGCGCTGCAGGAGCGCATCACCACCACGACCAAGGGTTCGATCACCTCGGTGCAGGCGATCTACGTGCCGGCCGACGATCTGACCGACCCGGCGCCTGCCACCTCCTTCGCCCACCTTGACGCCACGACCGTTCTGTCGCGCGCGATCTCGGAAAAGGGCATCTACCCGGCCGTGGATCCGCTCGATTCGACCTCGCGCATGCTGACCCCCGCCGTCGTCGGCGAGGAGCACTATGCCGTCGCCCGCCAGGTGCAGCAGATCCTGCAGCGCTACAAGGCGCTCCAGGACATCATCGCGATCCTGGGCATGGACGAGCTCTCGGAAGAGGACAAGCTCACCGTGGCCCGCGCCCGCAAGATCGAGCGCTTCCTGTCGCAGCCCTTCGATGTGGCGGAGGCCTTCACCGGTTCGCCGGGCGTCCAGGTCAAGATTGAAGACACGATCAAGGGCTTTAAGGGCCTTTGCAACGGCGACTACGATCACCTGCCGGAAGCCGCCTTCTACATGGTCGGCACCATCGAGGAAGCGATCGCCAAGGCCAAGAAGCTCGCGGCAGCTGCCTGATCGACTGACCAAAGAAAGAGCCCAAAATGGCAGAACCGTTCCCGTTCGAACTCGTCTCGCCCGAGCGGCTCCTGCTGTCGGAGTCGGTCGAGTCGGTCGTGGTGCCGGGTAGTGACGGCGAGTTCACGGTCCTCAAGGACCATGCTCCCTTCATGGCCACCATCAAGCCGGGCGTCGTCGTCGTGACGCTCGTCGGCGGTGGCGTGCAGAAGTTCTTCGTTCGCGGCGGTTTCGCCGACGTGAACGAGGGCCTGACCATCCTGGCGGAGCAGGCGATCCCGGTCGAGAGCATCAGCGCCGATATCATCGCGACGGAAATCCGCAATGCGGAGGAAGACGTCGCCGACGCGCGCGACGACGCCACCCGCACCGTCGCGCAGACGAAGCTGTCCCAGCTTCAGGACGTCCGCGCCGCGCTCGCACACTGATCGTCACGTGGCCCGCGCCGCGTGATCACAAAGAAAAAGCCCGCCATGGCTGATCGCCATAGGCGGGCTTTTTGTTATCGTTCCGGTAACGGGTCGTTACCCCCAAGGCGTTTTCGAGCGAAATGGATACCGGTTCGCGCAAAGAAAACGCGACCCAACAAGGCTCCAGGCGGGTCGCGGCCGGCGATGCGAGCCTGCCGCGCTCCCGCGTTTCGGCAATTCAGCGGCCGGCGCTGGCGATCGCGGCGATCAGGCCGGTGGCAATGCCGATCATCAGATACTGGCCGTCATTCTCGACCCACTGGTAGCCGCGCGGCGGCGCCTTCAGGTGGTGGCGGCGATAGTCGACGTTCTTGCGGTACTGCTTCGGCACGCGCTGGCCCTTCGACCAGTGGTGCCGCTTCTTCACCTGCTGCGGGCGGCGATGGTCGTCGCGACCGCCATGCGACTGCTCGTAGCGGTCGTTGCGATGATCGCGGCCGGGGCCCTGGGGGGCGGCCTGGGCGGCGGGGGCAGCCAGCATGGCGATGGCGAGGGTGGCAAGGACAATGCGCTTCATCGATCGGGGCCTCTCTGCTTCGATGACCCCGTTGTAGCGCCGCCCGCCTGAACCGAGACTGAACGGGCACCTTACTATCTGTTCAGCTTCCGATCCGGCTTCACGCCGTCGCCAGATGCCGGAAGGCGCCGACGACCTGCTCATAGACCTTGCGCTTGAACGGCACGATCAGCGACGGCAGCGTTTCGAGCCGCTCCCAGCGCCACGAGATGAACTCGGCCTCGAACTGGCCGCCGCCCGGCGCCAGCACGTCGATCTCGCTCTCGTCGCCGTCGAAGCGGAAGGCGAACCACTTCTGCCGCTGGCCGCGATACTTGCCCTTGAGGGCGATGCCGACCAGCTCGGCCGGCAGGTCGTAGTCGAACCAGCCGTCGGCCTCCTCGATCAGGGTCGCCGAGCGGATGTTGGTCTCCTCGTAGAGCTCGCGCCGGGCCGCCGGCAGCGGCTCCTCGCCCTTGTCGATACCGCCCTGCGGCAGCTGCCAGACCGGGTCGCCCGGGGTCAGTTCGGCATTGGGCGAGCGCTCGCCGATGAAGACGAGGCCTTCGCGGTTGAAGACGACGGTGCCGACGCAGGGGCGGTAGGGCAGGAGGGTGGGATCCATGGGCTTCTTCGATTTCATTGATCGGCTACCGATTTGGCGCGGGGGCGCGCGGCTGGGTCGAGCGGAGGCGGGGAGGATAGCACGCCGCCCGTGACGGCCGCATGCGCGGGCGCGCGCGGCGCGCGAAAAGGGCGGCGGAAAGAAGAACGGCGCCCGAGGGCGCCGCTTTCCGGATCAGTTCGGCACCGCCGCCGAGGGGTTGGGCGGGAAGGCGCTGTTGGCCTGGCGGCCGTCCAGCAGGCCGATCGCCTCCTGCAGCTGCTTGTCGTCCTTCGCCTCGGGCGGCACATAGGCCTGCGAGCCAGTGCCCTCGTCGCCGCCGGCCTCGTTGGTGAGGTGGCCCTTGAGCGACGCCTCGCCCTTGGTGTCGGTGATCTTGTCCTTCAGCTCCGGCGGCAGCTCCTGGACGATCTCGATGTCCGGATCGATGCCCTTGGCCTGGATCGACTTGCCCGACGGCGTGTAGTAGCGCGCCGTGGTCAGTCGGATGGCGCCGTTGGAGCCGAGCGGGATGATCGTCTGCACCGAGCCCTTGCCGAAGGAGCGCGTCCCCAGAATGGTGGCGCGCTTGTGGTCCTGCAGGGCGCCGGCGACGATCTCGGAGGCCGAGGCCGAGCCGCCATTGATCAGCACGATGATCGGCTTGCCGTCCGTCAGATCGCCCGGGCGGGCATCGTAGCGCATGTTCTGGTCGGCATGACGGCCGCGCGTCGACACCACCTCGCCCTTGTTGAGGAAGGCGTCGCCGACGAGCTCGGCCTGGTCGAGCAGGCCACCCGGATTGTTGCGCAGATCCAGGATGTAGCCCTTGACCTTGTCCTTGCCGATATCCTGCTTGAGCTTGTCAATCGCCAGCTTCAGGCCGTCATAGGTCTGCTCGTTGAAGCTCGAGATGCGCAGGTAGCCGATGTCGCCCTCGGCGCGCGAGCGCACCGACTGCACGCGGATGACGTCGCGGACGATCTTGACGTCGAAGGGCTTCTCCGTGCCCTTGCGCTGGATCGTGACGGTGATCGGGGTGTTGACCGCGCCGCGCATCTTGTCGACGGCCTGGTTCAGATTCATGTTCTGGATCGCCTCGCCGTCGAGCGCGATGATCAGGTCGCCGGCCAGGATGCCGGCCTTGGCGGCCGGCGTGTCGTCGATCGGGGAGACGACCTTGACGGCGCCGTCCTCCATCGTGACCTCAATGCCCAGCCCGCCGAACTCGCCGCGGGTCTGGACCTGCATGTCCTTGAAGTCTTTCGGATTCATGTAGCTCGAATGCGGATCGAGCGAGGTCAGCATGCCGTTGACCGCGGCCTCGATGAGGGAGCTGTCCTCCGGCTTCTCGACATAGTCCGAGCGGATCCGCTCGAACACGTCGCCGAACAGATTGAGCTGCCTGTAGGTGTCCGAGACGGCGGCATGGGCGACGCCTGGGATCAGGCTCGGAACCTGGGGGAGCGTCACGGCGGCCGTCGCGCCGATGATGGTGCCAGCCAGGAGCAGCGAAGCGTTGCGTATCATCCGCCAACCTTTTCGTCGTTGGATCGGGCCCACCATGGGGCCGGGTCGATCGAGTTACCGTCTTTTCGAAATTCGACATAGAGCACGGGCTGCGTCGCGCCAACGCCAACAGTGCTGCTGCTTGCAAGAAGCCGCGATCCCATTAGCGCCACGGGTTCCCCCGCGAGGACGAACTGGCCCAGTTCGACGTCGATCCGTTCCATTCCTGCCAGCAGGATATGATACCCGCCGCCGGCATTGATGATCAAGAGTTGTCCATAGGACCGGAACGGTCCGGCATAGACGACCCAGCCGTCGGAGGGCGACGTGACGCGCGCGGCGGCACGGGTCGCGATCGACAGGCCCTGCGTGGTGCCGCCCAGACCATCCGCCGCGCCGAAGGCCTTCAGCTGCGTTCCGTTGACCGGGCGCGGCAGCAGGCCCTTGGTATCGGCGAAGGCCACGGCAGGCGCGATGCGGTCGGCCTCGCCCAGGCTGCTCGGATTGCGCGACGCCCTGCCATCGGCGATGGCGGCCTGATTCTCCGCCTCTGCCTTGCGCGCCGCTTCGGCGGCGGCGGCGGCGGCGGCGAGCTGGCCCTCGAGATCGCTGATGAGCCCCTGCAGGCTGGTGGCGTGCTTCGCCAGCTCCTCCGCCTTCGCCTGCTCCTCGGCGAGCTGCTGCTCGGAGCGGGCCCTGGCCTTGCGCTTGTCATCCACCAGGAACTCGATGCGGGTGCGTTCCTCGGCCAGCGCGCTGGCATCGGCGCGCATGCGGTCCCGTTCGCGCGCCTGCTCGGCCTTGAGCGCCACGAGATGCTGCAGATCGGCGGCGAGCGCCTCGGCTTCCTCGCGCAGTTCCGGCACGACGGAGCCGAGCAGCATGGCGCTGCGCACCGAGGCGAGCGCGTCCTCGGGCCGTACCACGATCGCGGGCGGCGGCTTGCGGCCCATGCGCTGCAGGGCGCCCAGCACGTTGGCCAGCACGCCGCGCCGCGCGAGCAGCGAGATATGGACTTTCTTCTCCTCGTCGAGGAGCCCGCCCATGCGCTGCTCGGCCTCGTCGATCTGGCGCTCGAGCCCGCGCGCCCGCTCGCCGGTCTCGATCAGCGACTTGTTGAGCGCCGTACGGTCCTGGTCGAGCTTGTCGAGTTCGGCGCGCAAGGCCGCCTGGCGTTCCGCGGTGACGGCGATGTCGCGCGTGATGGCGTCGAGCTCGGCCCGGCGGGCGGTGCGCTGCTGTTCGGCCTGGCTCACATCCACCGAGGCTTCGGGGGCGGCCGGCGCGTCCTGGGCCCGTGCCGAGGCGGCCGTCGTCAGGGCCAGCGCCGCCGTGGCGGCGATCCACCCGGCGGTGCGAGCCACCTGATGCGGCAACAAAGAAACCCGGTTCCGAACCAAAAGCAGGTGCTCGACGGCTATGGCAAACTCAACGCGGAAGAGCTTTGTCCGGGAAATCCTAACGGATCGCCAACCGCTGATGACGCAGTGTTAGCTGCGGATTGCGGCCGAAGCGCGACCGCTATTCGCGATGGTAGGGATGGCCGGACAGGATGGTCATGGCCCGGTAGACCTGTTCGGCCAGAAGCATCCGGACGATCTGGTGCGGCCAGGTCATGGCGCCGAAGGCGAGCTTCATGTCGGCCCGCTTCTTCAGCCCGTCGCCATGGCCGTCCGGGCCGCCGATGGCGAAGACGAGATCGCGGATGCCCTGGTCGCGCCAGTCGCCGAGGCGGCGCGCGAAGGCGGTGCTCGCCGGCGTCTCGCCGCGCTCGTCGAGCGCGACCAGAACGGCGCCGTCGGGCAGGGCGGAAAGCAGCGTCGCTGCTTCCTGCGCCATGCGCTCGTCGGCGCGGCTGGCCCGGCTTTCGGTGAATTCGCGGACAGCCAGGCTCAGGCCGAGACCGCGCCCGGCCTGCGAGGCCCTGTCGACATAGCGATCGACCAGCGCGCGATCGGGGCCGGCCTTCAGCCGGCCGATTGCGGCGATCTGGATCCGCATCGTGCCGCCGTCAGGCTCCGGTCTGGTCCTGCGCCGGAACCTTGGCCTTGACCGGCTGAGGCTCGTCCGTCGCGGCCCACATCTTCTCGAGATTGTAGAAGCTGCGGACCTCGGGCCGGAAGATGTGCACGATCACGTCGCCCGCATCGAGCAGCACCCAGTCGCAATGGGGCACGCCCTCGATGCGCGCGATCCGGCCGCCGGCCTCGCTGAGGTCACGGTCGATATGCTCCGCGATCGCGCTGACATGGCGCTGCGAACGGCCGGACGCGACTACCATGTAGTCGGCCAGTGCCGATTTGCCCGCGATGTCTATGGTGACGATGTCCTCCGCCTTCGAATCATCGAGGCTGGTGAGGATCGCTTTGAGAGCGTCGTCCGCCGCAATCTGCCGGCGCACGGCCACTCGGTGAGGCGCGCGTTCGATTGCGCCCTCAGGCTGCATTGCCGTCGTCAGTGGTCAATCCTTTCGCCATAGGGCGTGTTGGCCTTCTGTTGGCCGGGAGCGGAATGCTCCATGCGGCAATCTTGCCGCTGAAACTACATAGGCACGACGCTGTGGCGCTTTCAAGACGCCGCAGCGCCGTTCGGGCGCCTGGCGCGCAGTTCCGTCGAAGAAAGCGCCACGCGGGGCCCGTGCAGGAAGATCCAGGCCGGTGTCGCGCTGCTTGCGAGCCGCGCCGCGTCCCGCTCGCGCAGGCGGAAGCGACGGAGCGCCAGCGCCGTCGGCGCCGCCATTCCCCGGAAGGTGCTGCCGGGCCGGTCGTAGACGGCGATCGGCATCAGATCGGCGATGCGGCGCCAGTGTCGCCAGCGGTGGAACTGGCGCAGATTGTCGGCGCCCATGATCCAGACCAGCTCGACGCCGGGAAGGCGGTCGGACAGGATCGCCAGCGTGTCGGCGGTGAAGCGCGAATTGAGCGTCGCCTCGATCGCCGTGACGTGGATGCGCGGATCGCGCGCCATGGCGCGGGCCGCGGCGACGCGGCGGCCGAGCCCGTCCGGCGCATGGCGCTTCAACGGATTGCCGGGCGTGACGAGCCACCAGACTGCGTCGAGCTTCAGCCGGTTCAGCGCCATCAGGCTCACCATCCGGTGGCCCTGATGCGGGGGGTCGAACGATCCGCCGAACAGGCCGATGCGCTGGCCGGGCGCGGCGTAGGGCAGCCTCAGGGCCGCCCGCAGCGCCGGATCGTCTCGTTCCGCCGTTGCGCTCCCCCCGGCGGATGTCACGGCCGCGTCTGCCCGGAGCCATTGACGCGATATTTGAACGAGGTCAGCTGTTCGACGCCGACCGGCCCGCGCGCATGCATGCGGCCCGTCGCGATGCCGATCTCGCCGCCGAAGCCGAATTCGCCGCCATCGGCGAACTGGGTCGAGGCGTTGTGCACGACGATGGCGGAATCGACCTCCGACAGGAAGCGCGCCGCAGCGTCGGCGTCGTCGGTGATGATCGCGTCGGTGTGGTGCGAGCCATAGGTCTCGATGTGCTCGATCGCGGCGTCGAGGCCGTCGACCACCTTCACCGCGATGATCGCGTCGAGATATTCGGTCGACCAGTCCTCTTCCGTCGCCGGCGTGGCGGCGGCGACGCGCCTCGTCGTCTCGGAATCGCCGCGGATGGCGCAGCCGGCGGCGATCAGCGCCTCGACGATCGGCACCAGATGGGTGTCGACCACGGCGCGGTCGATCAGCAGCGTCTCGGCCGCGCCGCAGACGCCCGTGCGCCGCATCTTGGCGTTGACGAGGATCGTCTTGGCCATGTCGAGATCGGCCCTGGCATGCACATAGATGTGCACCAGGCCCTCGAGATGGGCGAAGACCGGCACGCGGGCCTCGTTCTGGACGCGCGCCACCAGGCTCTTGCCGCCACGCGGCACGATGACGTCGATGGCGCCGTTGAGGCCGGAGAGCATGGCCCCCACGGCGGCGCGGTCACGGGTCGGCACCATCTGGATGGCGTCGGCAGGCAGGCCGGCGGCGACGAGCCCCTCGGCGAGCGCCGCGTGGATGGCGGAGGACGAATGGAACGAATCCGAGCCGCCGCGCAGGATTACGGCATTGCCGGCCTTGAGGCAGAGCGCGCCGGCGTCCGCCGTCACGTTGGGCCGGCTCTCATAGATCACGCCGATCACGCCGAGCGGCGTGCGCACGCGCTCGAGATGCAGGCCGTTCGGCCGGTCCCAGGCGGAGATCACGGTGCCGACCGGATCGGGCAGCGCGGCGATCTCCTCGATCGCCGCGGCGATGCCCTCGATGCGGGCCGGCGTCAGCGTCAGCCGGTCGAGGAAGGAGGCCAGCGCCCCTTCCGTCTGCATCGCGGCGACGTCCCTGGCGTTGGCGGCGAGGATGTCTTCGCCGCGCGCCCGGATCGCCTTGGCCATGGCGGTGAGCGCCGCGTTCTTCTGCTCGGCCGAAGCGAGCGCCAGGCGGCGCGCGGCGGCTCGGGCGCGGCGGCCGATCTCGAGCATCACGCTCTCGACGCTGTCGATGGAGGTCTCGCGGAGGAGGGAGGTCGTCATGATCGCTTCCTATTCGCCTCTGAGCGCCATGTCGTCGCGATGGACCATGGCGGCGCGCCCGGCAAAGCCGAGGATCGCCTCGATTTCCTTGGTGTTGCGGCCGGCGATCCGCTCGGCGTCGGCCGCGTCATAGGCGACGAGGCCGCGCGCGACCTCCTCGCCATTCGGGCCCTGCACGATGATCGCGTCGCCGCGCTGGAATCTGCCCTCGACCCGGCGCACGCCGGCCGGCAGCAGGCTCTTGCCCGAGCGCAGCGCCCGGACTGCGCCTTCGTCGATCCCCAGCACGCCGCGCGTCTCCAGATGGCCCGAGATCCATTTTTTACGCGCGGTGACGGGATTGCTCTCCGGCAGGAACCAGGTCGCCTGGGCGCCCTCGGCGATGCGCTTCAGCGGATTGAGCGGCTTGCCGAGCGCGATCAACATGGCGGCGCCGGCGACGGTGGCGATCTTGGCGGCCTCGACCTTGGTCTTCATGCCGCCGCGCGAGAATTCCGAACCGGCGCCGCCGGCCATCGCCTCGACCTCCGCCGTGATGCGCTCGACCACGGGAATGAAGGTGGCGTTGGGGTCGGCATGCGGCGGGGCGGTGTAGAGCCCGTCGATGTCGGAAAGCAGCACCAGCAGGTCGGCGCCCATCATCGAGGCGACCCGCGCCGCCAGGCGGTCATTGTCGCCATAGCGGATCTCGCTGGTCGCGACCGTGTCGTTCTCGTTGATGACGGGGATGGCGCCGAGCTTCAAGAGCGTGCCGATGGTCGAGCGGGCATTCAGATAGCGCCGCCGCTCCTCGGTGTCGCCCAGGGTCAGCAGGATCTGGCCCGCCTTCAGCTGGTGGCGGCCGAGCATCTCGGAATAGGCGCGGGCGAGCGCGATCTGGCCGACGGCGGCCGCCGCCTGGCTCTCCTCCAGCTTCAGCGCGCCCTTGGGCAGGCCGAGCACGCCACGGCCGAGCGCGATGGCGCCGGACGAGACCAGCAGCACCTCGCGGCCGCCGGTGGCGAGCGCCGCGACGTCGTCGACGAAGGCCGACAGCCAGTCCTCGCGCAATTTGCCGCTGGCGCGGTCGACCAGGAGCGCCGAGCCGATCTTGACGACGATCCGGCGGAAATCGCCGGGCTTCAGTTTCGTGGCATTGTCGACGGCCTGCTCCGCGATCATGCTCATGATGTCTGTACTTTCTGGTCCGATGAGGGCGACGCCCGGGTGAGGCTCATGAAAGACGGATCATGAGCGTCACGGTCGCCAGGGTTCGCCCTTGCTGCTCGGATGCAGGTTCGGATCTGCGGTCTTGCCCTCGTCGATGATGCGCCCGATCGTGCGGAGCGCGCCCTCCATGCCGACGCGCGTCGCGGCCGAGAGCACCAGCGGGGTCGAGCCGCAGGCCTTCGCGAGCTCGCGCTTGATCCGCTCGAGCTCGTCCTCGGGTATCGCGTCGCATTTCGACAGCGCCACGACCTCGCGCTTCTCGGCCAGCACGTCGCCATAGGCCTCGAGCTCGCCGCGCACGATGCGATAGGCCTCGGCCGGGTCTTCCTGGGTACCGTCGACCAGATGCAGCAGCACGCGGCAACGCTCGACATGGCCGAGGAAGCGGTCGCCGAGGCCGATGCCCTCATGCGCGCCCTCGATCAGGCCGGGAATGTCGGCGAGCACGAACTCGCGGCCGTCGCTGCGCACGACGCCGAGGTTCGGATGCAGCGTGGTGAACGGATAGTCGGCGATCTTCGGCTTGGCGGCCGAGACCGCGGCCAGGAAGGTCGACTTGCCGGCATTGGGTAGGCCGACCAGGCCGGCATCGGCGATCAGCTTCAGGCGGAGCCAGATCCAGCGCTCCAGGCCCTCGAGGCCGGGATTGGCGCGGCGCGGCGCCTGGTTGGTCGAGGTCTTGAAATGGGCGTTGCCGAAGCCGCCATTGCCGCCCTTGGCGAGCAGGAAGCGCTCGCCGATGCGGGTCATGTCGGCGATCAGTGTCTCGCCGTCCTCGTCGAAGATCTGCGTGCCGACCGGCAGCTTCAGCGTGACGTCGTCGCCCTTGCCGCCGGCGAGGTTGCGGCCCATGCCGTGCACGCCGGTCTTGGCTTTGAAGTGCTGCTGGTAGCGATAGTCGATCAGCGTGTTCAGCCCGTCGACGCATTCCGCCCAGACGTCGCCGCCCCGGCCGCCGTCGCCGCCGTCCGGGCCGCCGAACTCGATGAATTTTTCCCGACGGAACGAGACGCAGCCGGCGCCGCCGTCGCCGGAGCGGATGTAGACCTTGGCTTCGTCGAGAAATTTCATGCTTTCAACTCGGTCAGACGCGCGCGCGTCAGGGCAGTGTCGATATGCGCAAGATCGTGGCCGAGCGCAAGGTTATGCTGGACCGATTGGCCCGTGATCTCAAATCCGAGGCGCTTTTGCAGGGCGAGCGAACGCTCGTTGCCGGCAAACACGCCCGACTGGATCTCGATCACGCCCGGATCGGCGAAGGTGTCCGCGACGAGCGCGGCCACCGCCTCGCTCATGTAGCGCTTGCCCCAATGGGCCCGCGCCAGCCAATAGCCGAGCACCGGCCGCGGGCCGGCGTCGCGCAGCGAGATGACTCCGATCAGCCCGGCGCCGCGATCGATCGCGTAGACCTTCTCGGCCGAGACAGGGCGTTGCATCCGCTCCCAGGCGAGGAAGCGCTCCGCCTCGTCGAGGCTGTAGGGATAGGGGACGCGCGCCAGCCAGCGCGTCACCTCGAAATCGCCCAGCCCGTCGACGATGCCGGGCGCGTCGCCGGGCCGGAGCGGCCTGAGCTGGAGGCTCGCGGCGTCGATCGTCTTCTCAGGCAGCATCGCTCGTATCGTCATCATCGCTCGCCCTCGTACCAAGGCCCTTCATCGTTGCGAAATCGGTCGGCGTCGTGACGGCCCGGGATTCGGCGCCACAAGATTCGGCGCCCCAGGACTTCAGGCTCCGCCAGATGCCGTGCTCGAGCACGAAATGCTCGACCGGCACGGCGCCGCGCGCCGCGAGCGACCGCACCATGCCGGCGTCGCGGAACTGGAAGCCGCATTTGGCCGCGACGCGCCGGGCCGGGCCGTTGGTGACGCGCACCGCGCACCAGAGGCGCTCGACCCTGCCGGTCTCGAAGGCATGGTCGACGGTCGCATGGGCGATCTCGGTGCCGAAGCCCTGGCCCCAGTGGTGCTCGGCGACGAAGAAGGAGAGGTCGTGGCCGCCGGGCCGGGTAGCGCTCGGACGCAGGCAGGAGGCGCCAACCACCTCGCCCGTTTGGCGGGAAACGGCGATATGGGCGACGACGCTTACGCCCGTGCGATCGGCCGCGATCAGGACGTCGGCGTCGGCACGCCGGTAGGGATGGGGAACCGTTACCAGATTGGCCGCGACGCGCGGATTGTCGATCACCGCGGCGAGGAGCGCCGCATCGTCCGTCCTGGGGCGCCTCAGGATGAGCCGCGCCGTCAGGACGCTCCGTTCTTCGTCTTCGCTCGCTTCGTCCGCGTCATGGTCCCGCATTGGTGCCTCCGTCGGGCCAAAGAAAAAGGGGAGATGGTGTCCCATCTCCCCTTGATCACTTGCGGATCACTTTGCCGTTCGGTCGGCCGGGTCTGATGCGACACCGGCGTTCCGTGGAAAAGCCGGTTATTCTGCAGCCTCCAGCGCCGCCGGGGCGACGGAGACGTAGGTACGGCCATTGGCTTTCTTGCGGAAGGATACGTGTCCGTCCGTGGTGGCGAAGATCGTGTGATCCTTGCCGAGGCCAACGCCGGTGCCCGGATGCCACTGCGTCCCGCGCTGGCGCAGGATGATGTTGCCGGAAATGACGGCTTCGCCGCCGAACTTCTTGACGCCGAGACGGCGACCCGCGGAATCGCGACCGTTGCGCGAGGAACCGCCTGCCTTTTTGTGTGCCATGATCGAACTCCTGATCCGTTGGTTAGGGGCGCGCTAGAAAGCGCGGCTCACCGATCTTCGCCAGACTTCAGCTCGGCCTGGTCGACCTTGGCGCGCGGCGGCTTGCCGGCGAGAAGCTCGGAGGCCTGCTGGACCCACTCTTCGCGAACAACCCGGCCACGCAGGGCGAGTTCTTCATCATACTTGGCGATGTCGGCATCGGTCCAGGCAGCGATCTGCTCCCAGGAGGTGATGCCGGCGGCGCGCAGCTTCTTCTCGATCGTCGGGCCGATGCCCGAGATCAGCGAGAGGTTGGAGCTGTCGAGCCCGCCGCTTGCGAGCGCGGCCGGAGCGGCGTCGGCTGCCGGGGCGGCGGCCTTGGCCTTGGCCTTCGTCGCCTTCTTTCCCGAGGCCTTGGCGCCGTCGGTCAGGATCTCGTTGATCCGGACGAGGGTCAGGCTCTGGCGATGGCCGCGGCTGCGCTTCGAATTCTGGCGACGGCGCTTCTTGAAGACGAGGATCTTGCGCGTGCGGAACTGCTCGATGATCTCGGCCGAGACCGAGGCACCGGACACGAGCGGCGCACCGACGGTGACGCCATTGTCGCCGCCGACGAGAAGGATCTCCTCGAAGGTCACCATGTCGCCGGGCGCGCCGGTCAGAAGCTCGACTTCGATCTGGTCGTTGGCGGCAACCTGGTACTGCTTGCCACCGGTCTTGATGACTGCGAACATTGTTCTTTCCGTTGTTCAGCGCGACCTCGAGGGTCGGCTTCTTCAGTCAGGGGTTATCAAATGGAAATGGCGCAGCCCAAAAGCCGCGCCGCCATTCGGCCCGCACTTATAGGGACGGACCGGCCCCTGTCAAGCGAAACCCGGCGCGCGCGGCCGTGAAAAGCGAGCGGAACGCTGGCGTTCCGGCGTACGGAAATCCGGCGGAGGAATTGGGCGGCGGAAGGGGCGGGATCCTTTGCCGCCGTTCGCCCGGCCGGGACTGCCGACGCCCTGGCCCCGAAGGCTCGAGAGAATGGGTGGGCGGCTCCTGGGGCGCGGGGATCGAAGCGCCCCGGCGCGGGTTCGCCTCGCCGCCTGTCCTTCCCCATCCCTCTGGAGGAGAGCAGGCTGGGCCTGGCCGTTGTTTCCAGGAAGGCATGTTCCCATGCGGCCGAGGCGTGAGGCCTTGGATGCCTGATTGGGGGCGTTCGCGCTTGTCGCGATCGGTCCATGCGCCGATCGCGCGGACGCGCTCCCCGGAGCAAGCGTGGCGACGGCTGCCGGCCCCTTCGCGCGGGCGGGCCTGGATGAAGCGCTCGGCCCGGCGCGGGGCTCGGCCGTTGAAGGGGCGCCCTCCGCGGTGCGGGCCGCCGGATGCGACGCATCGAGGACAGAGTCGTGGGAATTTGCACAGGGGCCTTGTCATCCCCCGCCGAGCCATGTATCAGGCCAGTCGCGCTGACAGCGCCACCGCGGAGAGGTGGCAGAGTGGTCGAATGCACCGCACTCGAAATGCGGCATACTCGCAAGGGTATCGGGAGTTCGAATCTCCCCCTCTCCGCCATTTAACTTCATGATATTGTTATGTTTTTGTCCGTTTTCCTGATGAGGCGAGCGGCTATTCGTGTTTGTCTGGTTAAGCGGATTTCGCGAGGGCCACGACCGGGGCACTTTGGCTTCGGCGTGGCGCTAGCGAGGGCTGCTTCGTGCGTTGAGGGTGCGAATGACGTCGGCACCGAGTTGCTGCGTGTTCTTCAGCCCGCCCCTCGAGTTGAAAAGATCCACGCCAACCTCGGTAGCGATCGGCTT